>Ga0209518_1003012_pt1 | contig 14861 bp, 17 predicted proteins | sample RifGroB1_FD_183993 | JGI IMG/M metagenome (GOLD analysis project Ga0209518, IMG submission 183993) | Groundwater microbial communities from Rifle, Colorado, USA - Groundwater B1 (SPAdes) (version 2) | ecosystem: Environmental > Aquatic > Deep subsurface > Groundwater | place: Rifle, Colorado...
CCCTGCAGAACTGCCGAGCCGGTTTTGGAAGAGCTTTCCGAAAGCTACGAGGGCAAGGTTTTAATTTCAAAAATAAACGTTGATGAGAACCAGCAATTTTCCCAACAATTTGGAGTAATGTCGATTCCAACTACCATTTTATTTAAAGAGGGGAAAGAAGTCGGGCGTCAGATTGGCTTTGCAGGCAAACAAGCATTTGAAGATTTAATGAAGAAAGCAATTTAAACGTAACCCGTTAGATGTTTTTTTGACAATTATCTAACAGGGAGAGGAGGTGAGTATATTGAATCCAAACAAACCAACAGATCCAACAATGACAGCCGTCGTAGCAGGTGATGCACCGGTAGCTGACCCAATGGCACCAGCGGCAGATGATACAACTGGAACAGTCGCGTCGGTTCCTCCGATGTCGACAACCCCAGCCGGTCCCGGAACTACACCGAAAGATGTAGATGTTACAGGAGGCCAAAGTACATCTCCTACTGTTCCATCGATGTCTGAGCCAGCTGTGGTAGCAGATGATACAAATTTGCCAGCAGAACCAGTGGTAGGCACAGTGTCAGAAGAACCGAAAGATGGAGGTGGTACATCAGGACCAACAACAACCGGAATGTAATTTTTGGTTGAAGGAAAAATTATCCCGCAAACTTATGCTTTGTCGCTTGGTTTTGCGGGGTAACTTTGTTTGGAGGAAATATATATAATAAAGTTATGGACGAAAAAATCATTTATGCTCAAAAACCTCAAGGAGACGAACCGTGGGACGTTGCGATAATCGGATCCGGTCCGGCCGGTTTAACTGCCGCAATTTATACAACCCGCGGCGCTGCTTCTACAATTGTTTTTGCAGGAGAGTCTTGGGGCGGGCAACTCATGCTCACAACTACCGTCGACAATTATCCCGGATTTCCTGATGGGATTCAGGGCCCGGAACTCATGCAAAAAATACGCTCGCAAGCAGAGCGGTTTGGCACTGAAATTGTCGATAAAAACGTTACTTCAGTTTTATTTGACAAACAGCCATTAGAAATTACGGTAGATGGGAAAGTTTATCTTGCAAAGTCTGTAATTATTTCAACTGGCGCGCGAACAAAATGGCTTGAAGTTCCGGGAGAGAAAAAACTTATAGGTCGAGGAGTTGCAACCTGTGCGCCGTGTGACGCGCCATTTTATAAAGACAAAAAAGTTGCAGTTGTTGGAGGTGGAGATTCTGCAATGACTGAGGCATTGGTTTTAACTAAATATGCCTCAGAAGTAACCTTAATACACAGACGCGATCAGTTCAGAGCCTCGGCTGCAATGCAAGAGAAGGTTTTGAACAATCCCAAAATTAAAATTCTTTGGAATACCGAGATTGTGGAAATAGTTGGCGATAGTAAAGTTGAAAAACTGCTTCTTAAAAATACTAAAGACCAAACTACAAGTGAGCTTGTGGTGAACGGAGTATTTATTGCTATTGGTCACAAGCCCGATAGTGACCTGTTTAAAGGTCCGATTGATATGGATGACAGGGGTTATATCAAAGTAATAAACGGTACACATACAAATCTGGAAGGCGTTTTTGTTGCAGGTGAAGTTCATGATACCGAGTACAAACAGGCAATCTCAACTGCAGGTTTTGGCTGTATGGCGGCAATGGATGCTTTAAAGTTTTTAGATAAGGCTACCCCTTCGTGGTAGCCTTGGCACTGCTTGGAGCATTGTAAAGATGTTCCTAACTGGTAGACCCAAACAGTAGTTGACAAAATGGGTTTATATCTGCAAAATAACCTACATGGAAGAAAAAGTAAAGAGGTCGGGAAGTGCACTTGAGCGGTTTGTACCAATACTTCTTTTAGTTTCAATCGGATTGGCTTTTGCGGTAGGTGTTTTATGGCAAAAGGTATCAGGTTTGGAGAAGGGTAAAACAACAACACCAACTACTACAAATACCACTGACACAACCGATGTAACCGCTCAGCAGCCAAAATTAACACTCGATCAGGTTAAAAATCTTTTCAAGGAGGATGTAATAAAGTTTGGAAAAGATAGTTCTAAATTGATATTGGTAGAAGTTTCAGATACGAGTTGTCCCTATTGCCATGTTGCTTCCGGTAAAAATCCCGAGTTAAATCGAAAAATCGATGAAGATTCGCAGGGTCGAACTCAATTTAAATTAGTTTCTGATGGCGGAACTTATGTCGCACCCGTTGTCGAGTTTAAGAAATTGATTGATCAGGGCAAAGCCTCATTTGTTTATATTTATTCACCAGGACATGGAAATGGGGAAATGGGTGCTCAGGCTTTGTACTGCGCAAATGAGAAAGGCAAATTCTGGGCTGCTCATGACTTACTTATGACAAATAAAGCCTATGATTTACTAAACAACACAGTCAAGAATGACAAATCAAAATCAGGCGATCTTGCGACATTTTTGGCAAGTGCGGTTGACTCCGGATTTATGAAAACTTGTCTTGAGAGCGGAAAATATGTCGAAAGAATTAAAAAAGATGTAGCCTTGGCAACTTCATTGGGTGCTCAGGGAACGCCATTCTTTGCAGTTAACGAGAATACTTTCCCCGGAGCATACAGCTTTGATGCAATGAAGTCGGCAGTTGATACCGCTTTAAAATAAAATCAAATAATCGACTCCAGAATTTTATATATTATTACTGCAGTTGCTCCCCAAACGTTGAAGCTTTTATTTACACCAAGCATCGGTAACTCAACTATCAAATCAACTTCTTTTAAAACTTGTTCCTCAATACCGTAAGTTTCGTTGCCTGCAATTACGGCGCATGGAAATTGCGATTTTGAAGAAAGATCTTTATAACTTATTGATTGTGGCGACTGTTCAATTGCGACGACCTGAACCCCTTTGTTTTTTAGCTCGCGGACTGCCTCTAAAGTTGAACTTTTTCGTTCCCAAGGCACCCAGTTTTCTGTTCCGACTGCAGATTTGTGAATCCGGCTTGAAGGGGGATATTCCATCTCTCCGCAAAGATAAACTTTTTCCAATGCCACAGCGTCAGCAAGGCGAAAAAGTGAGCCTGTATTATATGTATCAATTATCCTATCCATTATCAAATAAATAGGAGTACGTTTGATATTTTTTAATTCTTCCTCGGAAGGCTCGGAAACCCGAAGCTGTTTTGCGTTTAATTTTGTCATGTTACCTTTTTTGTGACCCCACTGGGAATCGCCTTGCAAGACGTGCAACACTCTTCTTGTGCGAAATCGATTCTGTGGATGAGCGAGCTGCAAGCGAGTGACCCCACTGGGAATCGAACCCAAATTTACACCTTGAAAGGGTGCTGTCCTAACCGTTAGACGATGGGGCCAAGTAAACTTGGCAATTCATTATCTCACAGCATTGGTTTTTTACGCTGTGAATGATGGAGTTATGGTGAGCCCGGAAGGACTCGAACCTTCAACCATCACCTTAAAAGGGTGTTGCTCTACCATTGAGCTACGGGCCCGTGTTTTAATACGGGTTTTGAACGTAGTTATTTTAACATTTTAAGTCTGCTTTTGCTATAATATCTCAGCTTACTCTTTGCGGGATCGTCTGTCTTGAACGTAGTGAAAGAAAAGGAGCGTAAGCGACGCCATGGTAGGTCTTCTGCGAAAGCAGAAACGGGACATTAAATTCTGAGATAATTATTGATTAAGTTATAATGCGGGATCGTCTAATGGTAGGACAGCGGACTTTGGATCCGTCAATTGGGGTTCGACTCCCTGTCCCGCAGCACTTCGACTCACTGCGCTCGCTCAATGCTATAGCCCTGATTAAATTTGGTTAAAATATATTATGTATTTTGTTTACATTCTCCGTACCTCTTCAAACACACTTTATATCGGTCAAACCAATAATCTCGAAAAAAGAATTAAAGAACACAAAAATAAATCCAGCAAATCTGCAAAATATATCCGTTATTTTGATTCCTTCGAATTAGTTTACTTCGAAAATTACAAAACAAGAAGAGAAGCAATGCAGAGAGAGTATCAACTTAAAAAATGGCCAAGGTTAAAGAAAGAAGCTATAATATCTGAAAAGTTTAAATAATGACAACATGACTCAACAAATTGTAATCATTGGTGGGGGGACTACATTTGATACTTACGATGACTTTATTTCTTATCTAAAAAATAAAGAAATAAAATTAGATAGACTGAAATCACACAAGGAGTGGAAAGACACAATTGCGGAGGAATTAGGCGAAAACTTCGATGTGTTGGTTCCGAAAATGCCAAACGTTACAAACGCTGACTATGAAGAATGGAAAATTTGGTTTGAAAGAATTACTCCTTTATTAGAAAGTGGAGTGATTCTTATCGGACATTCTTTGGGTGGGATTTTTTTAGCCAAGTACTTTTCTGAAAATACAATTTCAATAACTATTAAGGCTACTATTCTTGTCGCAGCTCCGTTTGATGATAAAAACTTAGGAGAGTCGCTTGGGGACTTTAAGCTTTCGTCTTCGCTAGTCAGATTTACTAAAAATGGAGGATCAATCTATCTAATTCAGAGTAAGGATGACCCAAGTGTTCCGTATGAGCACGTTAAAAAATACCAAAAAGCCCTATCGGGTTCAGAAGTTATGGTTTTTGAAGACAGAGGGCATTTCAAGCAAGAAACTTTTCCTGAGCTTGTTACACTAATAAAATCATTAAAGGCATGAAATTAGCTTATAAGAGATTAACAGAGAAAGACTGGAAAACTACAACTTCGATAGAAAAGGCTGTTGCGGATGGGAAAGTTTTCAAAGCATTTACAAAGGCGAGTGAAGCTAGCGAATATCTTAGGAAAAGTGTTGTTTACTTAGTCTTAATTGGAGAGAAACCAATAGGTACAATTTCGTATGAACCTAAGAGTCAAGTTCATGCTTATATTGATTCAATGACGATCCTGCCTGAATACCAAGGCAAAGGTTATGCTTCGGAGTCGTTGGAATGGCTTCTTACTAAGATAGAAGATAAAAAAGTGATTGATTTGGTAACCCACCCCCAAAATTCAAAGGCGATTTGTATTTATTTGGAACATGGATTTATGATAGAAGGCTGGAAAGATAACTATTTTGGTGACGGAGAACCAAGACTTCATTTGGTGTTAGCAAAAAAGTAGAAACTAAAGGTACTTAGATTGAATAGGATTTTGTAGTAAACGGTACTGGAGATAATCTTTGTTAAAAGAAGCTTTGGTTAAGAGAGAAATATTAAAAAATTTCTAGCGGGATGGAATTAAAGTTAATTGAGATACCCGGGGATTATCAAAACCGTTGCCTTTAAGCTTATAAAGTAAGTCTACAATATTTGGGACAGTAATTTGCATTGCCGATGGAACTCTGTCCCTGTGGGCTTCGTTAAACTGTCTGTTCCACTCAACGCCCAAGCCGCATGTAACTGCAATGTCCCGGTCACCCTGATTAGGGTTGTCAACAACTTCGTATTGGTGTCTAAGATTGACAATAACTTCTGGATCGGGAAGTGTAGTAGTTGTACCGATTGCAATACTCTGCTGAGTTAACCTTCTGTCAAATCTTTTTCCCTGATTGGTTAAATATATCAATAAAGAAAGATCTTCGTCATCGTGTCCACATACGAGATTTGGTGCCACCCGGGGTAAGACATGTTCCACGAACCAGACCGTAAAAAGGATGGATTTGATAAAATCCTCCGGTTTTTCGTCTTACTTCATTTCCCAAACTAACCAGAGCCCCTTGAGCTTGCTCCTCCGATCCAAGTACTAAAAAATTTCTTCTGGGTTCGGTATCGATTCTTAGATAAGGACCTTGGGGTGTTCTGTGATGAAGTGTAATTTATAACTTCTTTGATCTTTGGCATCAACTCCGTTAAATCCAACACAAAGAAAGGGCTCATTATTAGCTATTTCTGCAAAGTGTTCTACAGAAATATCTCTGATTATTTGACTCTCTTGTGTCATTACGCGATTATACTATGAGATTTGCCAAAATCAAATTGATCTGGTTGAAACTTTTAAATATTCCCCAAAGCTTTACTAATGAAAAAAAATTGATCCTTCGGAATTTTGGGTAAATCTTCAAATGCAAACAATTTTGATTCTGAAACTTCTTTTGATGGTATAAAGTCTCCACCCATAAGTTTACCCATGTAAACAATATCAAGTCTTGCGGAATCTCTGTCAGTTCTTATTCTTAATCGCTCATCTGCGCTTACTATAAGCCCTGATTCCTCTTTAACTTCGCGTTCAATTCCTTCTTTGGGATGTTCTTTGCCTTTAATGTATCCTCCCGGCAGGCTCCATCTGTCAGTATTTCGATAAGTATGCCTGAAAAGAAGTATTCTGCCGCTATCGTCAAAAAATATTCCAGTGACTCCTATTAGGAACTGGTCATTAAACATGCGCATTATAAATAGCTGAATTCCGCTGGGAAGCTTTAGAAGTTTCCATATTTTTAGAAGTAGTGCCATGAAGGTTTAGAATGAATCTTCGTCAAATTCTTCATCTCCGTTTTTTGCTTTCATTTTCGTATTCTCGAGCTCCAATTTATGTAGCTGTTTATTCAGTTCGGCATTCTCTTTCCTAAGATTTTTTATTTCGTCACCTTTTTCACTAAGAGTCAGTTTGGATATTAAATCCGAGGATATGTGAATAAAAAAAGAAGCCACGAGACCAATCATAAGAGGGACAAGGATAACAAGGTAAAGGGGAACGTTCGGAATGTAATAATATCCGAAAGATATCGACACGGGAGCAGTATTTTGTGTTGCGAAAAGAGAGAAGGCCAACCCTAAAGCAACCGTAACCACTAAGGTAAGCATTTGTTTATGATAACACAGGGTTGGAGTATTTTCTAATTTCGGTTGTTGATTTAACCTTCACTCTTTGTTTACAATCAAATTCGTGGAAATTATAAAAACAATCATCGATTTTATTCTTCATATTGACGTTCATTTGGGGGAAATTATAAGTAATTATGGTGCTGCTACTTTTGCATTTTTGTTCGCAATAATATTTGCCGAAACAGGATTTGTTGTTACACCTTTTCTACCCGGAGATTCTCTTCTTTTTGCGGCAGGAGCTTTTGCGGCATTGGGAGATCTAAATATTTTTGTACTTTTGATAGTTCTTGTGGCTGCAGCGGTCTTGGGAGACACAGCAAATTATTGGATAGGTCATTTTTTTGGAGAGAGAATGATTGCAAATCCCAGGCTTCCTATCAAGCAGGAACACATTGATAAAACGAAAGCTTTTTTTGATAAACATGGCGGCAAAACAATAATTTTAGCCCGCTTTGTTCCGATTGTTCGAACTTTTGCCCCGTTTGTTGCGGGAGTAGGGAAAATGCATTATGGAAATTTTATTTCTTACAACGTAATCGGGGGAATTGCCTGGGTTTTGTTATTTACTCTTGCGGGATTTTTCTTCGGAAACATTCCTGCAGTTAAGCATAACTTCACTTTGGTTATTTTTGCGATTATACTTCTTTCGGTAGTTCCGATGGTTTTCGAGTTTGTAAAAGCCAAAACGAAGAAAAAGAAGTAGTAAGCATTATACCTTGCAAACACTATCCATTTAATTATATAATACCCCTGCGCTGAATTTTTCAGAGCTTTTTTTAAGATGTTTTAGATTACTGACCAGAGGGCTATTGCCAAAGAAGGTGAACCGCCGTCTGGGCGGTTTTTTGATTTTTCAAAAGGGACATTGGTAGTCAATCGAAATTAGTAAGCAATATGAAAGAAGTTATAAGATAAACTTATTTCTTGTCACTTATTTCTTATTACTTACAGCTAATTTGCACTTTGAAATTTCAAATTTAAATGCTAAATTTTTTTCCAAATATTAACTTATTTGGATCCAAAATATAGCTGGAAGCGGTCCTAAAAATCCGACCGAAATTTATTTCGGTTTACAGGATTACTTATTTGAGGGTTTGATCCTGGCCCAGGACTAACGCTAGCGGCGTGCATTAGGTATGCAAGTGGAACGAGTCCCGTAAGGGACGAGTCGCGAACGGCTGAGTAACACGTAAGAACTTACCCCTTGATGTGGAATACCTCGTCGAAAGACGGGCTAATACCGCATAAGACCTCCGGGTGAAAGCACTTAACTGTGCGTCGAGGGAAAGGCTTGCGGCCTATCAGCTTGTTGGTGAGGTAAAAGCTCACCAAGGCTACGACGGGTAGGGGACGTGAGAGCGTGCACCCCCAGAATGGCACTGAGATACGGGCCATACACCTACGGGTGGCGCAACCGGGAATCGTGCGCAATGGACGAAAGTCTGACGCCGCGACGCCGCGTGAGGGATGAAGGTTTTTGGATTGTAAACCTCTTTTGCCAAGGTAGAGATGCCTTGGAGAATAAGCATCGGCTAACTTCGTGCCAGCAGCAGCGGTAATACGTAGGATGCAAGCGTTGTCCGGATTTATTGGGCGTAAAGCGTCTGTAGGTTTTTTGGAAAGTCACTCTTCAAAGCCCGGGGCTCAACCTCGGAAAGGGGAGTGATACTGTCAGAATTGGAATGCTTCGGGGCTACTGGAACTTAACATGTAGGAGTGAAATCCGTTGATATGTTAAGGAACACCGAGGGCGAAGGCAGGTAGCTAGGAGTTATTTGACACTGAGAGACGAAAGCTAGGGGAGCGAAAGGGATTAGAGACCCCTGTAGTCCTAGCAGTAAACTATGCTCGCTAGGGATAGGTCCCGCAAAGTACACATAAATCGTTTTAATATGCGAAATGTGTTTTTTGCGGGATCTGTCTCGTAAGCTAACGCGTTAAGCGAGCCGCCTGGGGAGTACGAACGCAAGTTTAAAACTCAAAGGAATTGACGGGGACCCGCACAACCAGTGGAGCATGTGGTTTAATTCGAGACGAACCGAAGAACCTTACCTGGGTTTGACATTCTAGGCATAGTCTTTTAGAGATAATTGATGATCCTTGATTTTCTTGGAACCTAGAACAGGTATTGCATGGCTGTCGTCAGCTCGTGCCGTGGGGTGTTCCCTTCAGTGGGGTAACGAGCGCAACCCCTGCCGTATGTTAAATTGTTCATACGGGACTCTTTGAACTAGTTTCAGAGGGAAGTGGGGACGACGTCAAGTCAGCATGGTCCTTATATCCAGGGCTACACACATGCTACAATGGAGCCGACAAAGGGTTGCCAAGTGGTAACACGGAGCTAATCCCAAAAACGGCTTCTCAGTGGGGATTGAGGGCTGCAACCTGCCCTCATGAACGCGGAATTGGTAGTAATCGCGAATCAGCAATGTCGCGGTGAATACGTTCTCGGGTCTTGTACACACCGCCCGTCAAGTCAGCAAAGTTGGGGGCACCCGAACGTCGATTGTATCGGCGGAAGGTGAAACCAGCGATGAGGATTAAGTCGTAACAAGGTATCCGTTCTGGAAGGAGCGGATGGATCACCTCCTTTCTAAGGAGTGATTACACGCCCTGCTTTGATAATTTATTATCAAAACGGGGACACACCCCCTTTTTAGATATGACCCTTCGGCAGAAATGCTCAGGGTGTAGGCTTTTAGCCTATCAGTTTCAGGTTAGAAAACCATATTTACCCTTCCGGCTATATTTTGGAAATACATTTAGTTTTTTAAATAGCATGCACTCCCGCATAAATTTGGCACAAGGCGTGAACGAATAGTTCCCAAAAGCCGAGTGCGAAAGTTGTGCTGGGAGAGAAGTAAATTATTTAAATTTGAAATTTGTGCATAAAAAAACCCACCGTTAAAAGTGGGTTTTTTGGTGGTTTTAAACGATATTATTAATTAGACTAATCCAATTCAAAATAAGAGTAAACGACACTTCCCTGTTCATCTAAGCTAAATTCATACAAATGACTTTGTATATTATCGTACACGTCTTGGTATTTAATTGTTAATGAAGACCTGTCTTTGTCTGCTGTAATTGATATTATCTTCTTAAAATCATACCCTATTACATCGGATGGATTTACTACTTTATATTCCGATGACGGATCCAAAATATTTATAACATAGAAAATTCTGTAATAAGCATAACTTTCGTCTCCGAGTGACATTACAAAAATAGGTTTGTCTTTCATTACATTGAGATTTTCACTCACGACATCAAAAGAAACAATTTTGCCAGTGATATCAACAACATCAGTTTTTGTTAAACACGACGACCCGTTTTCATTATTGTCGCAATAGTTGAAATTGTAACTGACTTTATAAAACCCGCTATTCAGAGAAACTTTGTAAGGTTCAAACTCAAAAGAAAATCTTTGATCTGATGCTTTGAATTTAGGTTTATTAATAGCTACAAAATTTGCAAACTCCAAATTTGAGATTTTGGTATTTAACTCGCTGAATTTTTGATTGAAATATTTGGTGTCAGCCGTTGTAGTTGTTTGCTTACCACCCAATACATTTTCAACAAAAACACTCCTAAAAACAGGAAAAATAAAGACAACGAATATAAAAATAATAGTTAGCATTACTAGTGAAAGATAAACGACAGTAAAAAAAGAACCGATAAAATCCAGTGCTAAGTTAGTTTTTCCGTATTTATTCTTAATTGATTTGACTAGTTTGCTGTCAGATAGGAAATACTTGGATTTGAAAAATGAAGTGAGAATGACATAAAACAGAAAACCGAAGTACAAAAGTGCGTTGAATAACACAAAAGGAACAGTTGGTAATTTCTGTTTAGAAAAGACGAAAATAAAAAACGTGGTAACACTTGAGAAGAATAGAAACGCAAAAAGTTTGTACATTATAAAATTAACAATAGCATAGATGAAGAATTATTAGAAGATTTTGGTGTCTTAAATTAATCGCCGATAAGTGTGGGGAAGAGTTTGGCTAGCCGACTCTCCTTAATTTTACCTAAGCAAAATCGGCGCTTTAGAGGTTTTTGCCTCTCTCAACCCCACACTTATTGGGATTAATAATTTAATTATATCAGACCTATCAAGTTACATAAGTTATAGGTACTAGGTTATAGGTAATAAGTAGTAGGTTATATGCCAGGTTTTGCATTACTTATAACTTATTTCTTATTACTTACAACTTATTCTGGGTATTTCTGGGAGTGCTTGATGGTCTAGTTCTTTTTTGTTGTTTTAAAAAAGATGATGCAAATTTCGCATCGTACTAGTGCAGTATCAAGCACGCCCTATTTAATTGTATTTCAGAAACGCATTAGCGTTTTGGTTCGCCCGCTTTTGGGTCGTCCAAAAATGCTGCTAAAGCATTTCCTGTATTTATCCATTGCTCTCGGTGAGCTAGTCAGAAATAGTCTGCTATCCATTTCTAACAGGAATTGTTTGTTTGAGACATCATTTATAGGCTCATAATCCAATCTATGATAGGAACTCCAATCCTACCAGCAAGCCCGAACAACGCTGCAAATAGTGCTACAGCAATTACCAATGCAATAAGCACTAGTATTATCATTATTATTATTACAATGGCACCTGCAACAAGTAGGCCTAAAAAGTTAAAGAGTTTTCTCACGTTGAATCTCCTTTCCTAATTTCTGTCCTTCTTTTGGTGTGGGAAGGGTAGGCGGAATTATGGGCTGAATTGCATCTTCTGGTGGTGCATCGACTTCGGGAAGTGGAGCTATGAAAATCGTCCCATTACAGACTCCGAAGGCATACCCTTCCGCCTTACCGGATTTCTTGTCTGCCCGTCGGAGCTCACGCACTTCACCTTTGCGAAGAATAACCCCTGACTCTAGCGTTTTGGGAGCATTGATTATGATCCAATACTCGTCAGCTAGGAGCCCACCTTCCAACGAGGATATTTCCTCAGTGGAAGCAATATGGAGCCGAACAAATTCATGTCCAGTCTCCGTCTTAAATTTGAGGAAAGCTTCCTTACCTCCAAATTTCCAGTTGTAATTATCTGGTAAACAGACCGTAGGTTCTGATGTTGCCGTTGGTGTCGGCTGTTCGGTTGCGGTAGCTGTGACTGTTGGTAACGCAGGGGTAACCGTTGAGACAACCGTAGTCCCACAACCCGCAAGTACGATAGTAAGCAGTACGAGAAAAATCTTTTTCATCACTTCCTCCAGACTCTATATATCAGATAGGCGATTGTTCCCCAAAGTAGGGCTATAAAACCAACTGTTTGCCCCAAACGTAGAACCTCCAACGGAGGTTGTGGTACAGATAAGAAAATATTTACAAACATTGTATTTCTCCTTACGGTACTCCCCAAAAACCAACTTGAGGGTTCAATATCCCGCGAGCGAATGCCCCCGAGAACACAATCGCAACAAATACAGTAACTATTACCAGAAACAGAAGCATACTTACAGCTTTTTTAGCCATTATATTCTCCTCTAAAATTCAGATTTGTCCTAATGGACGGAATGTTGCCGAATTTGATCAGCAAAATTCAGTCCATCAGGACTTTTCAATTCTCAAACAACTTGTTAATGTACAAACAGTTTCGTCCTGGTTAGATAGCTTTACATCTAACAGGACTCATCAGTCCCGCTGAGCGGGAGACTGTTTATTCTTTTTAAAGGTGGTACTTTGGGGGTGGAGAAGGAGATTGATTTGCGAATATAAAATATTGATGCAAAATAATTGCATCTTCGCATTTCAAGCTCTGCAGCTCTCACACACCCCAAGAAGGCTATCCCCAGGCACTTTTTCCAAATCCGCGATGGGATTGGTAAAGATTTCACCTAAAGACTTTTATAAGCCTTAATTTATGATCCATTTTTCACCGAAAATTTCCGGCGTATCTAATTTGCCTGCAAGCAAGTTAGATAAAGATATTTTGTTTGAGAGACTAATCGCAGGAGGCAAAGGTCAAACGTATGTTGCCCGTTACAGCAAGCTTACCGCTGCTCCGGATACCGTCACACATCCAGGTAGTTCTATCGTAGAGGTCAGCCTTGATTGTGAATTTTTTGATAGACGGTTCCTCTATCGATCCTGCGGGGATGGTTAGGTAATAGAATGCCTGGGTGGTTTCAGAGCCTTCTTGCTTCGGGCCTTCCAATTTGATGAATACATCATAATTGGACTTGTTGATGACGGTCATTCGGGTCATTCTGGTTGGGACTATCTGTGCCGGCTTTTCGTTCAAAATCTGGATGCTAACGCACCCGGTCAGAACGACAGAAAAAAGAACTAAAACGAGTAGCTTCTTCATCGAATTCTCCTTTCAGTATGCGAAGGCTGCGTTAGGAATTGTTCCCAGCGCGAAAATCAATGCTAAGCCTGTTAAGGCAAGGAAGATTTGTAGAATACACCCTCCAATGCCGAGCTTGCGAACCAGGAAAGTGATAACGCCCAGTACTACAAAGGCGCCCCAAAAGAACAAATTAACCTTAGAAGTTAGTGACATCTTACATCTCCTTATTTAAGATTTCCCATCTTTGATAGACGGAGCAACAGATTTAAGATTTAGGTTATAAGTTGTAGGTTTTAAGTCCTATTACTTAGTACCTACTACTTACTACCTACCACTTATTACTTATTTCCACTGTTCCATCTACCAAAATGGATTTATGTTCCTTCGATTACACTCAGGACTTTCAGCCTCAAACAAATTTTTTAATGTGCCCTTCGACTTCGCTCAGGGTTATAACCCTTTGATTTCTCTTGGGGTCTTTTAACTCTTTTGCTAATCAAAGTCAGTTTCGTCCTCATCCGAAGCAAGTTCGAAATGGACTCATTAGTACAGCTTTAAGCTGTAAACTTACTGGGGACTGATATTTATTGGTTTGTTTGGGATTGTGGGGTGCGGTGTTTTGCACTTTTCAAGCTTTTAGGCTTGCCACAATCTTTACAATAATCACAATAAATAACGAGTCCCCATTGGAACACTCTCCTTTCTGGCTAAACCAGTAGTACTATCGCGCTAAAGCGATCTCTGGTCTTTACCAAATTTCCAGGTTTCATTCACTCAAAAAAACGAGCGAATGCAAAAATTACAACTACGGCAGCGGGTTGGCCATCACAGGGTTGGTTGAACCCCAGTCGGTGCCGAAGCCCAAACTGCTGACGTTGAGCGGAACATCCTCCCAAAGATCGGGGGAAAAATAGAATCCCGCTTCGTTAGCAAGAACACCATGCAGCGTTCCATCCGGATCCAAGGCAAAGCTGGCGAAGCCGCTTCTGTAGTAGCTGATAACCCACGAGGTAGCTAGGCGATTTGGCTGCATCGTAGCAGATGACAACGGGGTGAACAGTCCTAAACCGTCCTCAACTTCTCGGCAAAAAACGCCGGTTCCGTCAGGCAGGATTTCGGGCCTGTCGCATTTCATTTCGTAGTCGAAACGCTTTCCGTCTTCGTAGACGATGCTCAGGTTGCCACTCTGGTTGGTATAGGCGAAGCGGAATTCCGTGTCACTAACCGGAACGGAGTGAGGGTAAGAACCCTTTAATCCAACCGCTTCTACCTCGCCGGTGCGATAGTCAAGCTTATACAGCCAGCCATTTGCACCGCGTGCCAGAATCGGATCGCCCTCGACCAAAGCCACTTCAGGCTCATACATTTCCTGCTCGACGTCAAATCCGTGATCGACCCGGGACATACCAAGGGTATATACGCGGATTTCCCACCCACTTCCAGTTTTGACCTGAGCCGCAAAGATACAATCGTCTTTCGCGAATGAGGGGTTTCTAAAATCCTCATCGAAATTGACGGTCAGAGTCCGGACAAACGAGACATCCCCGTTCAGGTACTGGTACAAGTCCAGTTCCCATTGCCCGGTCTTGTTATCCCAGCGCTCACGCAGAACTGGATCAATCACACAAGGATTGATCTCAACCTTTTTCTCCCTGCCTTCGTTTTCCGGCTTAGGAATTGTATTTTCCGGAGGCGGCGGAGGTGGTGGCGGCGGAGGTGGCGGAGGTGGTGGCGGTGGTGGCGGCGGAGGTGGCGGTGGTG
>Ga0209518_1003013_pt1 | contig 14857 bp, 14 predicted proteins | sample RifGroB1_FD_183993 | JGI IMG/M metagenome (GOLD analysis project Ga0209518, IMG submission 183993) | Groundwater microbial communities from Rifle, Colorado, USA - Groundwater B1 (SPAdes) (version 2) | ecosystem: Environmental > Aquatic > Deep subsurface > Groundwater | place: Rifle, Colorado...
AATCTTTCTCGCCTCGCCGCTATTGGTAACTCTCCAAAAATTAAAAAACGGAAAAAATTAAAATCTTGCGGATAAACTTTTCTATATTTTCCGCTTATGTATAATGTAAGCGTTATATGCCTCTGGAAATAAAACAAAACGAACCGCTTTCAAAGCACACGACTTTTGCCATCGGCGGGCCGGCGAAGTATTTTGCCGTGGCTAAAACAAAAGAAGAAGTTTTGGAAGCGATTGATTTCGCCGAAAAGAAAAAGTTGCCTTTTTTTGTTTTGGGCGGGGGGAGCAATATTTTGATAAACGACACCGGTTATGACGGTTTGATTATAAAAATACAAATCGGAGGGGTTAAGGTCAGCGAAGATGGGATAACGGCGGGAGCGGGCGTATTGCTTAGCCAACTGGTAAATGAATCGGCAAAGTATGGCTTGTCCGGCCTGGAATGGGCGGTGGGAATTCCCGGCACGATAGGCGGGGCGGTCAACGGCAACGCCGGAGCCTATGGCCGTTCCGTTTCCGAATCGGTGAGCGAGATTGTTGTGTTGGCGGAAGAAAACGGAAAATGGAAAGAAAAAATATATTCCCGCGAAGAATGCGGTTTTGAATACAGAAAAAGCAAATTCAAGCATTTGGCCAACAGAGAAATTGTTTTGGAAATTGTTTTGAATTTGCAAAAAAGCGACACTGAAAAAGTCAGAGGAGAGGTAAGAAATATAGTATTGAAGAGAAAAGGCAAAATACCGCCCCAGCCGTCGGCCGGTTGTGTTTTTAAGAATATAAAAAAAGACGGACAACTGGTCGCCGCCGTCGGCAAACTGGTGGAGGAATGCGGATTGAAAGGAGTAAAATCAGGCAACGCGGAGATACCGCACCTTCACGGGAATTATGTCGTCAACTTAGGAGGCGCCAAGGCCGAGGATGTGCTAAAATTGATAAACCTCTGCAAACAAAAAGTTAAAGACAGATTCAATTTGGAACTGGAAGAAGAAATAATTGTAATGTAAAATATGAATATGAATCCCGTTAGAAATTGCAGTGTTTTTGACGGGAAGCAAAATAAGATTAACAAATAATATAATTTCTAACGGGATGAAAAAAAATTGGACTTTGGGATTTTTGGGAATAGCCGTTATCTTGTTCAACTATCTTGGTTTTTCCTATTCCATCAAAACCGCCATCATGATAGCTCTCGGTTTGGCTGTTTCCTTCATATCTTTCAGGAGCATAATCAAGGATAAATTTCTGGCAAGAATGAAGAAGGGGGAAGAAAAAAATGATGGCTTACAAAAGATGGACGAAGAAACAGTTAATTAAAAAAAGATTCATCGCTGCCGCTTTTGCCGCGGTGTTTTTTGTTTTTCTGGGTTTTAGTTTTCCATACAGCGGAATAGTTTTTGAGTATTTGCCCGGAGCCGTCGGCATATTGCAAGAAAAAGAAGTCATTCATCACGTCAAAACACCCGACCAAGTCAGGGGAATTTATATGACCAGCTGGGTGGCTTCCACAGACAGCATCAGGCGGGGTTTGGTCAAGATTGCGGAAGACACGGAAGTCAACTCCATCATCATTGACATAAAAGATTACACGGGCAAAGTGGCTTTTCTGATGAAAAATCAGAAAGTTTTGGAAGCGGGCTCTTCCGAAAACCGGGTGAAAGATATGAAAAAATTCCTTGAAGAGCTGCATAGCAAAAACATTTATGTCATCGGTCGGATAGCTGTTTTTCAGGACCCATATTTGGCTAAAGCAAGGCCGGATTTGGCCGTTAAAAAAAGCGACGGAATCACTAATTGGAAAGATTATAAAGGTGCGTTGTGGCTTGACCCGTGTTCAAGGGAAGTTTGGGATTACACTATCGCCATCGCCAGAGAAGCCGAGTCTGTCGGTTTTGACGAGCTTAATTTTGACTATATAAGATTTCCTTCCGACGGCAATATGAAGGACATAAAATACCTTCATTGCGACGCTACCTTGACCAAGCCGGACTTGCTGGAAAACTTTTTCTATAATCTTAAAAAAGGACTCAATGATCTCAAAGTTCCCATTTCGGCGGATTTGTTCGGAATGGTCGCGACCAACTTTGACGACCTCAACATCGGCCAAGTGCTGGAAAGAACGGAGCCGTACTTTGATTACATTTCCCCGATGGTTTATCCGTCCCATTATCCCAAAAGTTACAATGGGTTTGCCAATCCGGCCGCCAAACCGTACGAAGTGATAAAGCTTTCAATGGACAGTGCGGTCAAGAGATTGCTGGCGGCTTCTTCTTCGCCGTTTAAACTAAGGCCGTGGCTTCAAGATTTTGATTTGGGCGCCGATTACGATGCCGTTATGATACGCAAAGAAAAACAAGCCGTCTACGACGCCGGACTTAACTCTTGGCTGATGTGGAGCCCGTCAAACAAGTATACAGTGGAAGCCCTTGACAAAGAACAGTAAATAGTATATGCTTTTATTGAAAATAGATTGTACTTTTTATTTTATATAGTTAGTCATATTTAGGGAAAGAAAGAGGTGGGGAATGAAGATTATTTTGTTGCCTTTACTTTTGACAGTAACTTTATTTTTTTCCGGGTGCGTTCCAGAAGTGACCGTGAAAGACGATAATTTTCTTGAAAAAAGGTTGCAAGTTGGACAAGGCAATTACAAAGAGATTGAAGTAATGTCTTGTCAGGCATTACCTGGACGTAAAGAGTCGTTTTACATTTGTGCGGGAAAATATTTGGAAGGGAGAACTTGTGTCAATGTTGTTTTCCTCTCAGCTAAAAAATTTAAATGCGATGTAGCCCCAAAACCAAAGGATTGGGGGAATGTCACTAGTTATAGCTTGTATGAAAACATACAAGAAGAACATCCAAAAGCAGGAGAGGTAAACGCTCTGGATACAAAGTTTATATTTGTTGATTTTGAGCCCTAGACCAACCTCTAGTTTAAAGAAAAAGAGCCATGCGATTGGAAACAATCAGTCGCATGGCTTTTATTTTTTTATAGACAAATTATAGACAAAAAATTAGAAACAAAACACCATTGTCTATAAACAAGCCGATCGGCACAAATGTGGACAATGCGTAAATACGCTTACGCTCGATGCAACAATATGTAAAAAACAAAAACAGAATGTCGAATATCGGTTATTTGACAATAACTTGCTTCAATAAATTTTTGAAATGATATAAAGTTTTTCCGTCCGTCATTCCATCCACCAAAAAAATTTTTACAAAAGGCTTTAGGTTAAAAATATCTTTTATAAATTCTATTTCTTCAAGGCACGGGAAAGGATGAATCCATGCGCTTTTTTGACATTGGAAAAACCCCATGTCTTTTAATTTTTTCCGAAAAGCGACTCTACCACTCCTCTTTTTTTCAGGAATGTCAAAAATTATTAATCTCCATTTTTTATCCCATTCTTTAGGTGCGCTTATTTGCAGTTCATTAATGATGAATTTTCTTACCTTGCCTTCTCCTTTTTCGGAGAATCTGTAAAACAAACAATCATCCTCTTCTTTTACAAATTCCAAATTACCTTTTTTCTTAAGTAAATTAAAATTTTTCCAAATCTCGCGATATTTTTCTGTTTTTTCTATTTTTTTCCTGCGGGAAATTTTGTTTATTTCCATTAATAATCCGGGAGCCACGGCTCCCAAAGTGATAATTCCTCCCATAGCCATAATCGCCAGTGTTGCATTTAAAACGGACTTGGCGGTTTTGTTTTCAGAAATAATTTTATTTATCTGTTTTACGACACCTTGGTCCAAAGCTTCAAATTTTATAGGTTTATGTTTTGGCATTTTTAAATTCGCTGATTATGCGCAGGTATTTCTATTGTACACAAACGGGCCGATCGGCACAAATGTGGACAATGCGGGGTTGAATTATTGCAGGGCTTTATTTTTTGCGCACACAGGAGTATTATTTAAAGTAATAACAAATGGCGGGAACTGACAATAACATCACTTATTTTGCCGAGACGAATTTTAGGAACGAGAAGAAAAAATTCGGCATCAAAAAGCGCGACCGGGCCAGGCATATGTATGTCATCGGCAAGACCGGCGTGGGCAAGACCACGCTTCTTGAGAATATGGCTATTCAGGATATTCTAAGAGGAGAAGGAGTCGGCATCATTGACCCGCACGGCGAATTTGCCGAGAAGATGCTGAAATTCGTGCCGGAAAATCGCGTCAAAGACGTGCTTTATTTCGCTCCGCACGATATGGATTGGCCGATAGCTTTCAACGTCATGGAGAATGTTGACCCGACCCAAAGGCATTTGGTGGCCAACGGACTGCTCGGAGTGTTCAAGAAAATCTGGCCGGATGTCTGGTCGCCCCGAATGGAATACATTTTGAATAATTGCATTTTGGCTTTGCTGGAATATCCCGACTCCACATTGCTTGGCATCAACAGAATGCTCTCGGACAAAAACTACAGAGACGAGGTGGTGAGTAATATTTCCGACCCTGTCGTCAAGGCTTTTTGGACGGACGAGTTCGCCAAATACTCGGACAGATTTATGACTGAGGCCAGCGCCGCCATCCAAAACAAAGTCGGCCAATTCATTTCCAACCCGCTTATCAGAAATATCATCGGCCAGTCCAAATCTTCTTTTGACATCAGGGATTTGATGGACAAGAAAAAGATTTTCCTGATGAACCTTTCCAAGGGAAGAATAGGCGAAGAGAATTCACGCCTTATCGGCGCCATGCTTATCACCAAAATTTATCTGGCGGCCATGAGCCGGGTGGATATTCCGGAAAACGAGCGGGAAGATTTTTATCTTTATGTGGACGAGTTTCAAAATTTCGCCAACGAGTCATTCAAGGACATTCTTTCGGAGGCCAGAAAATACCGGCTCAATCTTGTCCTGGCTCATCAATACATCGCTCAAATGGAGGAGAGCATCAGGGACGCGGTTTTCGGCAACATCGGCACTCTGGTAACTTTTCGCGTCGGCGCTTACGATGCTGAAACATTGGAAAGCGAATTCGCGCCGGAGTTTGAAATTCAAGACATTGTCGGCTTGGGTTTTGGCAGTATTTATCTCAAACTAATGATAGACGGAATGGCTTCAAGGCCGTTTTCCGCCGGCACTTTGCCTCCGATAAAAGCGGCGGGAAATACTTTTGAGGAAAAAATAATTGAGGATTCGCGCGACCAATATGCCACGTCAAGAAAAGAAGTGGAAGAAAAAATCGCCGAATGGCACGCCCAAATCGCCGGCGAAATTAAAACGGAAAAAGAAGAAGGCCGGACATCGGTCAGGAAATCAATCCCTCACGCGGGGAAAAGCGAAGACCGTCCGCAAGTATACGAGGCCGTCTGTTCCATTTGCGGGAAAAAAACTTATGTCCCTTTCCAACCGGACGGCAAAAGAGCGATTTACTGCAAAGCGCACAGGAACGCCGGACAACAATCTCAACACCAGCAAAAACCGGAAGGACCATCAAGGTCTCCCCTTGCGGCAAGGGGAGACCTTGATGGTCAGGCTAGGCATTATAAAACAAGCGAACAAGTTTTTTCCAGCGCCAATGTCAGGACGATGAATTCTTCGTTTCAGAAAAGTCCGGATTTAAGCGAAGAAACCATTCATCTAAGCGAGCTTAGTCATCACAAAAAAGCCGAGCCGAAGCTGGACGAGCTCCGCAAAGTTCTTGGCGAAGTTTTGGGAGATGAGGAAGAACATGACACCGAAGAAGAATACGATTATGATGAAAAAACAGGTATGCCGATCGGAGGGTCGGGTTTGCTGAATACGGATAAAAAACAAGAAGAAAAAGAAGAGAAAAAAATACTAAAACCTGGGGAAAAGATAAAGTTCGGATAATAACAATGCAAAAAAAGTTTTTTTCAAAATTTGCCGCTCTGCTGATTTTAACGGCAGGGGCGGTTTTTCCTTTTTGGACTAACGCTTCGGTCTACATCAGCGAGATAATGTATGACCTTGACGGCAGTGACGACAAAAAAGAGTGGATTGAAATTTACAATGATGCTGGCGGTGAAATTAATTTAAAAGATTGGCGATTTAACGACGGCTCCAGTCATATTTTAAACGAACCACCCGCAAACGGCGGAACAGGTTCGCTGGTTTTGTCCGCTTATAGTTACGCCATATTGTCTTCAGACGCAACGACAACGGTAGTCAACTATTCGGCATATTCTGGCACTATTATAGACACGGTAATGAGTTTAGGAAACACAGCTGAAACGCTCAAAATAATTGACGCAAGCGGGGCGATAATAGACACAGTTTCTTATAATTCTTCAATGGGAGCTAATGGCGATGGCAATTCACTTCAAAAAATAAATGGTGCTTGGTTAGCTGTGGCGCCAACGCCCGGTTACACTAACGCTTCAAGTAATCAAAATTCCAATTCCAGTTCTCAAGAAAGCTCTTCGGCGAGTAATTCTTCATCGGCGTTTTCGTCTTTCAGCTCTCAAACTATCGCTTCAGGAAGCGTTGCTTACAATTACAAAAACGAGCAGATTTCCGCCATGGCTGGGGAAGACAAGACAGTCGTGGCGGGAGCGGATGTTGTTTTGGAAGGAAGCGCTCTGGGTTTTAAAAAAGAGCCGCTGGAAAACGCCAAATATCTCTGGAATCTTGGCGATGGTAGTTACAAAGAGGGGAAGAATATCCGGCATATTTACAAATATCCCGGCAATTATATCGCCGTGCTTAATGTTTCGTCCGGAGATATTTCGGCGTCGGACAGAGTGAACATAAAAGTTATCCCGAACGAATTGCAAATTATTGACGCCAAAAATGAGTTTATAAAATTGAAAAACAAGTCCGGCGTTATCCTTGACATTTCCGGCTGGTTTTTAAAAGCTGGCGGAGTGACATTTAAATTTCCGGATTATTCTTTAGTCGCAGCCAATTCGGAGTTGATAATTTCTTTCGATGTTTCCGGCATTAAATTCGCCGGCAATAATTTTTCGGCGGAAATATCATACCCCAACGGCTCGCTCGCTTTTTCTTACCCGCCTGCCCTGCCTACCGGTCAGGCAGGCGGCGAGGCAGGCCCGCCTGCCGGTATTTTTTCCTCTTCGTCTTCAATTTCAAAACCGAAAGAAATAATTTTATCCAAACCGCCGGAGAAAAAAGTGGAAGTTGCTTCAATAGTTTTCCCAAAAAATAATTCAAGTTCATCAGCCACGGGCGATAAAAAATTGTCTGCCAATGAGGCAGGTCTTGCCAGCGTGATAACTATCGGGGAGAAAAATAATTCTGGAAACAAAATATGGCTTATTTTAGCCGTAATTACGGGAATAATCGGCGGCGCGGGAGTTTTTTTGGCAAGGAAAAATAACCAATCACCAAAAAATTAATATATTGCGAATTTAAAAATTTAAAAATGTTACCGTTCCCAAGCGATCGCTGTTTATCGGTAACATTTAATTTTTGTATAGTGATATAGTTTGTTCCAACATTTTTTCCAGCGAAAATTCTTTTTGAATTTTTTCGCGCAGATTTTTGGCCAGATTTTCGCAGAGAGTCTTGTCTTTAATCAATTTTTTAATGGCAACAGAGAGTTCTTCCGGATCGGCCGGGGGAATAAGCAAACCTTCTTTTCCGTTTTCAATTATTTCCGGAATCCCGCCGACATTGGAGGCGATAACCGGCAGTCCTGCCAAACCGGCTTCCAAAACCGCATAAGGCAGACCTTCTTTTAAGGATGGCAAAACGAAAATATCAAAATTTTTAAGATATTTTGAAGCATTGGGGATGTTGCTGATTATGTTTAATTTTATATCCGGGAATTTTTTGCTCGCTTCTATTAGATATTTATGACCTTTGTTTTTTGTCGCTTCGCCTATGGTGCCTATTACCAGAGACTCGGTCTCTAAGCCCAACTTAGAGACCGAGTCTCTAAGTTGGGCGCGCGCTTCTTTTTTTGATAGAAAGTTATAATCCGCCGGATTTATGCCAATATGAATGACGGTTAATTTTCGCGCCGGCGCGATTTTATTTTTTATCGCTTCGTTGTAATCATTTTGCGAAACGCAAATAACTTTGTCGTAAAAAAGGCAGGTGATTTTGCTGGCCAGTTTTATCAGACTGATCTGCCATCTCGGCCGGCTTTCCAAAAAGGCCCAGCCGTGAACGGTGAAAATAGCGGTTAATCCGCCTCTTGGCGGTTTAACCGCCAAATAATTATCAGAAAGCGGTGAAGCCTTTTCTCCTTCTCGGTCATAAGGGGAAGTCATACGAAAAGGCTTCACCGCTTTCTTTATTGCTGTATAAAACAAAATTGCCACTCCGGCCGTTCCGCCCGCTTTAGAACTGGAAACATGGACGATATCCGGCTTGGTTTTGAACAAAATTTTTAGAATTTCAAAAAAAGAAAATATTTCTTTCCAAAAATTTATGTCTCTTTGGAAACTTTTTATTTCCAGATACGGCAAATCGGCGGATATTATCTTTTCCGCCATTGTTCCTTTACCGCCGCCCGCTATGACCGGCTCAAACGAGCCTTTTGGCAGATTGGCCGCCAAATCAAAAACATATTTTTGCGCTCCGCCCCAGACGGATTTAGTGATAATAAATAAGACCTTTTTTGTTGATTTATCGGGCATTTTATTGTATTATTGACAATATAACATATTTATGGATTTTTCTAAAGACAGCTTGTCCGCCAGCTGGCGGAGCAAAAAAAGAGTCCTGATTTTTTCTTTGGCTTACGCGCCATTTGTGAGCGGAGCAGAATTGGCAGTGAAAGAAATTACAGACAGGATTAAAGATATTGATTTTGACCTGATAACTCTGCGATTCAACCGGAAATGGCCAAAAAGCGAAAAGATTGGCAACGTTAATGTTTATAGAATCGGCGGGGGAAAATTATTTTTCCCTTTTTTCGCTTTTTGGAAAGCCCGCCAACTTCACAAGAAAAACGGTTACGATTCGGTCTGGTCCATAATGGCCAATCGCGCCGGATTCGCCGCTTTGTTTTTCAAATTCTGGCATCCGAAAGTGAAATATTTGCTGACTCTCCAAGAAGGAGACACTTTGGACTATCCGGAAAAAAGAATGGGTTTAGCTAAAATTTTTATCGGCGGATTGTTTAAAAAAGTTTTTACCAAGGCCGACTATATTCAGGCTATCAGCAATTATCTGGCTGATTGGGCAAGAAATATGGGAGCGAAAGCGCTCGTTGAAGTGGTGCCGAATGGAGTAGATTTAAACAATCTAAAATCTAAAATCTCAAATCTAAAAAATGCAGATAAAAATTCAAAAGTGATTATTACTACTTCAAGGTTGGTGCGTAAAAACGGAATTGATACGCTTATCAAAGCCATGGCAGAGTTACGTGTTCAACATCGAATGTCTAACATCAAGTTGCAAATTCTTGGTGATGGTCCTGACGAGAAAAAATTAAAAGACTTGGCTAAAGAGTTAAAAGTTGACGATATTGTCCAGTTTTTGGGACATATTGAGCCCGAATATGTTTATGAATATTTGACGGTAGCGGATATCTTTGTAAGACCGTCGCGAAGCGAAGGTTTAGGCAGTTCGTTTTTGGAAGCGATGGGCGCCGGTTTGCCGATAATAGGCACAAAGATGGGAGGAATCCCCGATTTTCTTAAAGACGGCGAGACGGGCTTATTTTGCAAAGTTGACGATCCGAAAGATTTGGCGGAGAAGATAAAAAAACTGATGATGGACGAAGATTTAGCCAGACGGATAGCCGAAAATGGCCGCCGTTTAGTTTTGGAAAAATATGATTGGAATGATATTGCTCAAAGAATGGAAGAAATATTTGCGAAGTTGCTTAAAAAACAAGAAGAGTTATAATAAAGTGGACATACAAGTCTATAATAAATGAACACAGTAATCAAAAATAGGAGTTTTAGGGCATCTGCCGGCAATCGGCTGGCCACTCTCGCTTCTCGCGGAGAGACGGTTTTTCACTCCGGCGACTTGGCGAATCTTTGGGGCATTCAAAACAAGAGCACTTTAAACAAGACACTTTTAAGATATTCCGCAAAAAAATTTATCCACCGAATTTATAAAGGATTGTATTCGCTAAAAACAATAAACGAGATTGATCCGTTTCTTTTAGGCGTGAAGGCTATCCATTCTCCGGCTTATGTTTCCTGCGAGTCCGCGCTTTATGATAATGGCGTTTTAAATCAGCCGCCACGGGAGATAACCCTGATAAGTTCTTTTTCCAGACGGTTTTCCGTTGGCGGTGTCAAATATCGTTCAAGAAAGATGAAGGACGAATTTCTTTTCAACGATGCCGGCATAGAAATGAAAAACGGGGTCCGCATGGCGTCGGTTTCGCGGGCTGTTGCCGATATGCTTTATTTTAGTCCTCGGAAATATTTTGACGCGCGGGATTCCGGTCTTATTGATTGGCGCGAGGTAAAGAATATAATTGACACCGCGGGTTATGAAATTAAGTTGCCAAAAAACGCGCTATGATGATATTGCCTGATAAAAAAGACGCCATTCATAAAGCTTGGCTGTATAGAATAGTTGAGGCTGTGGCGGACGACGCGTGTCTTGCCGGAGTTTTGTATTTCAAAGGAGGCACTTGCGCCTCAATGCTCGGTTGGCTGGACAGATTCTCGGTTGATCTTGATTTTGATTATGCCGGAGACGAGAAAAATATTCCAAAAACAAGGGAAATTTTGGAAAAAATGTTCGCCAAAATGGGATTGATTGTAAAAGATAAAAGCAAAAATGGAATCCAATATTTTTTAAAATATGATAACGTCGATTCCGGCAGAAGAGTGTTAAAAATCGATGCTTCTTTTCCTCTTTTTCACTCCAGCAAGTACCGGCCGGAAAGATTCTTGGAGATAGACAGGATTTTGACATGCCAGACGAAAGAAACGATGTTTGCCCACAAACTCGCGGCCGTTATTGACAGATTTGACAAAACGGGCGGCATCGCGGGAAGAGACATATACGACATTCATCGCTTTTTTATGAATGGCTGGAAATATGACGAGGAGGTGATAAAAGAACGAACCGGCAAAGACACTCGAAAATTTCTTGGTGAACTTTGCGATTTCATAGAGCGAAAGGTGGCGGAAAAACACATAGATGAAGATCTTAATCCGCTTCTTCCAGCCAGTAAATTCGCCCTAGCGCGCAAGACGCTGAAAAGAGAAACTTTGACATTGATAAAAGATGAAATAAAGAGATTGCAATATGACAACAAGTAAAAATATCTTGATCTGCACCGGCATTTATCCGCCGGATGGTGGCGGGCCGGCCACTTACAGCAAGTTACTTTTTGACGAGTTGCCGAAACGGGGAGTCGGAGTAAAAGTTTTAAGTTTCGGCGCGGTGCGACATTTGCCGAAAGTCGTCAGACATTTTATTTATTTTTTCAAGGCGCTGAAAATGGGCAAAAAATCCGATGTTATTTTTGCTCAAGATCCGGTCAGCGTCGGCTTGCCGGCGATGCTGGCGGCCAAGATTTTGCGGAAAAAGTTTGTTTTGAAAGTGGTGGGGGATTACGCCTGGGAGCAATTTCAACAAAAATCCGAAATCCGAAATCCGAAATCCGAAACAAATCCAAAATTCAAAACATTAGAAGAATTTCAAACAGAAAAATTTGACATAAAAACGGAAATACGAAGAAAAATTCAAAAATATGTCGCCAAAAACGCTTATAAAATCATTGTCCCAAGCAATTATCTGAAAAACATTGTTTTAAAATGGGGAATTGACGAGAATAAAATAAAGGTGATTTATAACGCTTTTGAAGCCCCTGCTTTGGAAGAAACAAAAGAGGAGTTAAGAAAAAAACTTAATTTATCGGGAACGATTTTAATATCAGCCGGACGGCTGGTTCCCTGGAAAGGGTTTGATAAGATTATAGAAATTATGCCGGAAATAATTAAGGAAATTCCCGACGCCAAGCTTTACATAATCGGTTCTGGACCGGAGCGCGAAGAACTTGAGTTGAAAGTCAAAAGTTTAAAATTGCAAGACAAGGTAATTTTAACGAATCAGTTGGCGCATAAAGACACATTGGAATATCTTAAAGCCAGCGATGTTTTTGTCCTCAATACCGGCTATGAGGGCTTTTCTCATTTTTTGCTGGAAGCGATGGCGATGGAAATACTGATAATCACCACAAAAGTCGGCGGGAACGTGGAATTGATAGAAGACGGCAAAGAAGGAATTCTAGTAGAATATAACGACAAAGAAGAATTAAAGAAAAAAATAATTGAATTAATTAAAAACAAAACATTAAAAAAAGAACTGACGGAAAACGCAAAACAAAAAGTAGCGGAATTTGGCAAAGAAAGAATGATAACAGAAACAATAAAAATATTAACAAGATGAAGATATTAAATTTAAGCTTGGATAAATCAATACTGGATAGAAATTCCAAAGCGGCAAGGAGGATTGTTGAATACGGCAATTTGGCCGATAGGTATATTATTGTCGTTCCGGACAAGGATTACAAAGAAATCAGGCTTTCGGAAAAAGTTTTTGTCTATGGTTCCGGCGGAGGCAATAAAATTTTTCAATTGATAAATGTTTACAGGGCGGCTAAAAAGTTATTAAGGCGAGGGGAATTTGACGTTATTACCGTGCAAGACCAGTACTACTTGGCTTTGGTTGGGCGGATTTTGGCAAAAAAGTTTAAAATCGGTCTGGAATTGCAGATTCACGGTTTTGAAAAATATTCCGGATTGAGAAAAATTATCGCGGACTTTGCGATACCAAGAGCAAGCGCCATCAGGTGCGTAAGTTTGAGACTAAAAAAATATTTAATAAACAACTTTGGCGTTCAAGAAGAAAAAATAACGGTGGTGCCGATATATAGCGAGTCTGTAAAGTTCGTAAAGTCAAAAGTTCATAAAGCTAATAACGAAGATAATAAATTTATTTTTCTGACGGTAGGAAGATTGGTGCCGGTAAAAAATGTCGTTTTGCAAATAAGAGCGATGGCAAAATTAGTTGAAAGTGAAAAGTCTAAAGCCTGCCTCGCCGGCAGGCAGGTTGAAAGCAAGAAAATTGAATTATGGATAGTCGGCGACGGACCGGAAAGAAAAAATCTGGAATTGAAAATTAAAAATTATAAATTGCAAAATTATGTTAAGTTTTTTGGCTGGCAAAATAATCCGGAGGAATTTTACTCTAAAGCCGATGCGTTTTTACTGACATCGGATTATGAGGGCTGGGGGATGGTGGTAATTGAGGCGGCAAGTTACGGCTTACCTGTTATAATGACTGATGTCGGTTGCGCCGGAGAATTGATTGAAAACGAAAAAAGCGGACTGATTATCCCAGTGGACAATCAGATTAAACTGGAAGAAGCGATGACGAGAATAATTAATGACGATAACCTGCGAAAAAGTTTGGCAGAAGGCGCTCTTTCGGCCATAAAAAATTTGCCCAGCAAGGAAGAAACCCTGTCTTTGTATAAGCAAAGCTGGGAAAAAGCGATGGTTTATTAAAATTAAATCATTGGTAACTGAACCCCTTTTATTTTTTTAAAAACAATATATTATATAATAATTATGAAAAATAGAATTTTGATAACAGGCGGGGCGGGTTTTATAGGAATAAATTCTGCGAGGCATTTTTTAAACAAAGGATGGGAAGTGGATATTTTGGATAATTTTTCCAGAAAGGGGACTGATTTGAATATAAAATGTCTTTTAGATGAATATCCGCATAGCAACATAAAAATAATAGAAGCCGATATTGTTAAAGATTACCCCATTCTGTGCGAAGCTGTTTCAAGTGTTGATGTTGTGTTGCATTTGGCTGCCCAAGTGGCCGTTACTACATCAATTATTAATCCAAGGCATGATTTTGAAACAAACGCCATGGGCTCTTTTAATGTTCTTGAATCGGTTAGAAATTTAAAAAATAGGCCTATAGTTTTATACGCTTCTACCAATAAAGTATACGGATGTCTTGGCCATCATTCCGTAAAAGAGATGGACAAACATTATAGATTCCATCATGACGAGATTCATGAGTATGGCATACATGAGAATGAAAACCTGGATTTTCATTCGCCGTACGGGTGTAGCAAGGGCATTGCCGATCAGTATTTTATTGATTATGGCAGAATTTACGGTCTCAAAACGGTTGTTTTTAGACAATCTTGTATTTATGGGCCGCATCAGTTTGGAATAGAGGATCAGGGTTGGGTGGCATGGTTTGCCATCGCTACGCTTTTAGACAGAGATTTAACTATATATGGCACCGGCAAGCAAGTCAGGGATATTTTACATGTGAAAGACCTTGTTGAACTTTATGAATCAGCTATAAATAACATAGAAACAGTTTCAGGCAAGGCTTATAATACAGGAGGCGGTCCTCAGAATAAGTTATCGCTCTTGCACCTTATAGAAATGCTTGAATCAAGGTTTAACAAAAAGATAAATTTAAAATACTCCTCACCCAGGGCGGGTGATCAGCCCATATTTGTTTCTGATATAAGAAAAGCTAATAAAGAAATGAATTGGAAGCCAAAACATAATGTTAATACCGGTTTTGACAATATGATGTCATGGATTGAAAAAAACAAACCGGTGTTTAAAAAATTTTTTGAGTAAAAAATAAAACCATGAAACTATTGGTTGTTACCCAAAAAATTGATATCAACGACGATAATCTCGGTTCTTTTCACGACTGGGTCAAAAAATTGGCCAATTTTTCGGATATTTTTGTAATAGCCAATTATGTCGGGCAATATGATTTGGAGGAAAATGTAAAAGTTTTTTCTCTAGGGAAAGAAAAAGGAGTTGGCAGACTGGTAAAAATTTTAAAGTACCAATGGTTTTTGTTAAAACTTTTACCAAAATCAGACGGCATCTTTTTCCATATGTGTCCGGAATATATTCTTGGCGCTCATTTATTACCAAAAATTTTCAGAA
>Ga0209518_1003014_pt1 | contig 14856 bp, 17 predicted proteins | sample RifGroB1_FD_183993 | JGI IMG/M metagenome (GOLD analysis project Ga0209518, IMG submission 183993) | Groundwater microbial communities from Rifle, Colorado, USA - Groundwater B1 (SPAdes) (version 2) | ecosystem: Environmental > Aquatic > Deep subsurface > Groundwater | place: Rifle, Colorado...
GTTTTTATATATCTAACAATTAGATTTCAAATTATACCGACTTCAGAAAAAATAAAAAAAATATTATACCCACTTAAATTAAAGTCTAATTGTTAGATATATAAAATATAAATATAAATATAAAGATGTTAGTTAAGTATATAAATATAAATATGTTAGTTAAGTATATAAAGATGTTAGTTAAGTATATAAATATAAAGATGTTTTTATATATCTAACAATTAGATTTCAAATTATACCGACTTCAGAAAAAATAAAAAAAATATTATACCCACTTAAATTAAAGTCTAATTGTTAGATATATAAAATATAAATATAAATATAAAGATCTTACTAAAATAGGAAATCTATAAATTAGTAGAGAAAGCTCATGATCTATCTATGAAGTAAAAATAAAAACATATTGAGATCGTAAAGTTAAGTTCATCTTAACTTATCTTCTGAGATAAAAATGTCCTGAGGTACTATACAGGAATGATTTTACTTGATATAAAAACATAGGTTGGGGGTTACCCTCATATCCTATCTTTTTGATCTTTTCTTCGAATTGCTAAATTCGGGAGAATTTGAACCAGCCGATTATATTTCACCTACTATTTTCGTTCAACGAGAGGCGGTTTATTATTGTCCCAAAGATTCAATTTTCCAAATTTATGTGGATTGGGCAGGGAAAAAGCGATTACACATTTACCCTTCCAATTGGTTCTGGAGAGAAGCTACAGGATTATTTGAAGATGAACGAAAAATAATGATAATGGGGAAGCGTCTAACTTATATTAAATTATCTCCCGAGTCATTCAAGTCTTTGATTTTTCAGGATATAATTGCCGAAACACAAGTCAAACAATTAATCGAGGCGCAAACAAAAATGAAATACTGAAAAATTTGGGAAGTCAGGGCATTTACTTATTGGTGTCCAGGCATTTTTGTTTTGTCCAGGCATTTTTTTTGTCTGGTTGGGAAGTCAGGGCATTTACTTATTGGTGTCCAGGCATTTTTTTTTTGTCCAGGCATTTTTTTGTCTGGTTGGGAAGTCGTAGAGTATTGTCTATGTTTTAAAGTGTCTGTCCAGGCAAGGCATTTTTTTAATTGGGAAACTTAAAAATGTAAAAGATATACTGGAGGAAAAGATCCTGGGAAAAGATCCTGGAGGAAAAGAAAAAAAAAAAATGCCTTGCCTGGACAGACACTTTAAATCATAGAGTATTGTCTATGACTTCCCAACCAGACAAAAAAAATGCCTGGACAAAAAAAAAATGCCTGGACACCAATAAGTAAATGCCCTGACTTCCCAACCAGACAAAAAAAAATGCCTGGACAAAACAAAAATGCCTGGACACCAATAAGTAAATGCCCTGACTTCCCAAAATAATTTATAAATGATGTCTGGGTGCCGAGAACAGAAATGAAATTTTAAAGATATCAATTCTTTAAAGATAAAGATGGAAACACCCAAAGGTCTATGTTCGATCTGCCATCATCCGTTAGTACCAATCGGTCATGCTCGAAAGAATGGAAAAAAACATGATGACTGGTTGAAAAGAACAACACATAAGAAATGTTGGAAACAACAAATGTATATTTATTGTCCTGGAGATGATCCCCTCGAGAAGTTGCGAAAACATATAGAACTCATAAAGTTAAGTTTATCTTAACTTATCTTCTGATCTCCTGAGGTACTATACAGGAATGACTTTACTCTATACAAAAGAACAGGTCGGACGTTACCCTCATATCCTATCTTTTTGATCTTTTCTTCTTTCTCCTGATCTCTCAGAAGAAAGATCTTCTGAGATAAAAATGTCCTGTGTAGTACTTCAGGAATGATTTTACTCTATATAAAAACATAGGTTGGGGGTTACTCTCATATCCTACTTATCTACTAATCCGATATAATACGTAATATTTTGTGATCCGCTTTTCCGATGATATCCCATTTCTTTCATGATCAAGGCGATCTTTTGGCGAGATATACAAATATGATTGAATTTCGCCATTCTCATTACTCTTTCATGAAATATGACCGCCTTAGTCATTCCAGTTGGGGAAGCTAAATAATGCGTGTCCATTACTTTCTTGATTATTCTAAGTGCCAGAGTAGCATCTACCTTTACAAACTTATGGCTTGCTTCATGTTTTGTTACTGAAACATTCATTTCTTTGATGAATGAAGTTATATTCGCAAGTTGAGATTCAACATCTAGGATATGTTGGGCCATTATACTATTCACTTCTCGCAAATTTTCCACTTCATCCTGATCCAAGCAAGTGAGGGAGTCCTCACTGGTAACCGATTGGGTTTCTGATTCTATTTCAAACTCAGATATCATCTGTTAATGTTTTACATATCCAAATAAATTATTTATGAATTATTTATTCAGATCCAAAACCCAAATTGATTTTTTAATTTAGATTTTAACCAAAAGTGAAAGAATGGATGATCTATTTCATAGCGATGAAGTAGTTATCGAAGATCTCTGCGCATTAGATAATCGCCCTGGAGATCACCCCGATGGTATCAAGCATGTTATGATTGCGATCCCCCGAATTCTCTATGTTGCCTTATTCGGTAGGGGGGCAGAAGATGCCTACGTGATGGAAAAATTTGTTAGATTAGATCCGTCTAATTTTCCCGAAAAAGCTAAATACTTGTTTAATCAAGCTCTGTATTTTATGATGGACGAAAATACTGCGCAAGGCGTTAAATTTAGACTAAAACGTGGCGGAAGAGATCTAACCCCAGACTTTCGCCGTGTATGGTTCAAATGTGTTGATGGAAAATTCAAAGGGATAGCATTCGTGGCTACGTGCGAGAAAGTTTCTACATTTATAATTCAGATGACAATTGATCTTGACGAAGATCAATCTTGAAATCAAATTGATTTTTTTAATTTTACTTTTAACCAAAAGTAAAATAATGGATACAGAGACCCGTCAGATCTTCGAGAGCATTCTTTCATATGTTCCAGCCCAGTGTATCGATACCCAGTTGAGACTTTTATGCGCTAAGGATAAAGAAATCCTTAACGATGAATTTAGAGCACTTCGTCGTTACGAAAATGATGAATTCAAGGAAGATGATCACGATATATTTATCAGAGTGGCTCATCATATGAAAGACTCCAGCAAAATAGACCATGGTATCTATTACGGGGAAGAAGATGATCAATGTTGGGAACAATGGGACGACGATCTAATTAAGAGGTACTTCTATACTGGTTTCGCAATCGATGACCGAGGATTATTTGGGGAAATAGTAGAAGACAGATACAAAATAATGTTTAGAAATGAAGCGAGAAAGAGAGCACGCAATGCGGTCATACACATTTAAAAAAGCTTTTACTTCTTCGAAGAAGTGAAAGATTCAAAGCAGGGGAAACAGGGGCGTGTATTCCCCCTTCTCTATATATATAAAGGCAAGGGAGGATTCTACGCTCCCCAAAATTGACACGACAAAAAAAGAAACACAAAAAGAAAGCGATGGCCGAGGAAAATATTAGGTTATGTGTTATGATACCCCTTCATGGCAAATATGGAGAAGGGAAATTTACACTTATATCGCCCGAAGATATAGAATTTATACATTCTCGAAAATGGAATATTTTAACTGGTTATGTCGTTGGTGGGTGTTGTTTATATCTACATAGAGAGATAGCTAAAAGGATGAAATTTAACATGAATTTAGAAATTGATCATATCGACGGGAATAAATTAAACAATTGTCGATGGAACTTGCGCGCACGTACCCATTTACAAAATCTACGTAATCAAAAGATTCATAAAAATAATACGACGGGAATCTCTGGGGTTCAACGGCAAAATGGAAAATGGTGCGCTTCAATTGTTTCTAATCACCACAAAATACATTTGGGTAGCTATGACAACTTTGAGGATGCCGTAAATGCCCGTGTCGTTGCCGAAAAAGATCTTTGGGGAGAATCCTTAGATTTTGTTTTTAAATCTTTTGTTGCTCCACCTCTATTAACAGATGACTAAATTATACATCTCAAAGATGTATAATTTACTTGATGAAATACAATTCGGTTGTACCCAAATCCTTTATTTTAATCCACCCAGGACTGAGTGGTTGATCTTTCCTTACGATCACCATACCAAACAGACCTACAGAAATCCATTCTGGACGTTGGCCTCTTGATATGTACGTTCTCGTAGGATCGAAGAGTGGATTTAATTTTGGTACAAATTGCTTCTCAATTCGATATTCTTTCATCATCTCGTATCTTGTACCCAGTAGTACATTCTGATCATTATAAATCGCTATCTCACGATATACTGGTATATCGTACTCTACATTTTCAGCTATTGTTTTTGAAATATATCTATCATTGAGTTCATCATAAATTTCTATAGTTTTCGGTTCAACTCTGATCTCTTTAGTTGTTTTGATATGTTCTGTTTTAACATCTCGTGTTTCATAAATACGTCTCCCATATTCATCTTTTAGATATTTGCCAGACCATTCGTTTTCGTACGCATTCCCGAGAATAGCGTATGTTTTTGATACAACACCGATAGGTTGTTCTCCTGGGAGAGCTGGACGTACTTTTCCGTTCTCCAAAATAACGGAGGTACCTACTGGAATAGATCGGCCATCAACTGATTCGATATACTCAGCATAATCAGCTGATCCTAATGTAATCCCATTTTGTATATGAGCATATCCATCAGCTGTTACAGAAAATAAATTTACAAGAGTGCCACTCGTTCCGTTATATGTACCACCACCTACTACAAACATACGTTCAGAATTTGCTATATCAGGGTATCCACCAGTTGGTCCAGTCCCTCCAGCAGTCCAATATTGTAATCCAGTCGAATAAGCAAATGGAGCTGAATCATCATTCGCTCGCCCACACACGAATCTACCTTCCCCTGTGCCACCAACACTATATGCTGTTGTAAAATAACCACTTACATGACTCGAACTAACTTGGGCAGTTCCACCCCATCCTTCAGCATGTGAATAAGTCCCTGATGCCATAGTGCTTTTACCTTCGGAGTGGGACCCGTCAGCGGTTGCTCTGGTATAATTTCCTTCAGCATGCGATTGAATACCTGATGCTGTTGTAGCCAAGCCTTCCGCATGTGAAGCTGTTGCTGATGCTACTGAACTCTCTCCTTCTGCGTGCGCACGACTTCCTGATGCTGTAGTGTAAAATCCTTCCGCATGTCCAAATGTACCATTAGCGGTCGAATTCTGTCCTTCCGCATGAGTATATACGGCCGATGCGGTAGTGCTCTTACCTTCAGCATGTGCTGAATTAGCGGATGCTGTCGTACTCCATCCCTCCGCATGTGCTCGTATTTGTGTCGCACTTGTGGAATGTCCTTCCGCATGTGAATAAATACCAGATGCTGTTGTGCTCTTACCTTCAGCATGGGAACCTAAACCAGATGATATCGCACTCCATCCTTCAGCATGGGACCGATGCCCTGATGCTGTTGTTACAGATCCCTCGGAATGTGAATAAGCCCCTGACGCCGTGTTATATAGTCCTTCAGCGTGGGAAGCTGGTCCTGATGCTACATTTGCCCATCCTTCCACGTGAGAACGAGTCCCAGATGCTGTTCCAGTCATTCCTTCAGCATGAGAATAAGTCCCTGATGCTGTTGTAAAAGCTCCTTCAGCATGAGAATAATCCCCTGATGCCGTTGTGTTTTTGCCTTCAGCATGCGATGCTATTCCTGAAGCTGTTCCACCCCATCCTTCAGCATGTGCCCGGGAATTTGAAGCTATCGTTGATTGACCCTCTGCGTGTGTATAAAGCCCTGATGCGTTTGTTGTATATCCTTCAGCGTGTGAAGCTGTATTCGACGATATCGTAGAATACCCTTCAGCATGTGAAGAAATTCCCGAGGATATCGGAGTATATCCTTCTGCGTGCGAAGCATAACCTGAAGCTGTACTATCCTTCCCTTCAGCATGTGACGCTATTCCTGAAGCTGTTCCACCCCATCCCTCCGCATGTGCTCTAAAAGTTGATGCTATACTATTCTGACCTTCTGCGTGTGAAGCATAACCTGATGCTGTTGATGATAATCCCTCCGCATGAGCGCCATAACCTCCTGATGCTGTGGTCAAACGTCCTTCTGCGTGTGAAATATAACCTGATGCTGTCGTATCTAATCCGAACCCAGATGAATATCTACCAATATTTGAACTATTCCACTGGGACCCATCTGCTCTTCCAGCTCTAAATGCTCCCATTCCCTGATCCCACTTTAGACGTGTCCCTGAGTCTCCAGTTGGTCCATAACCGAAATAAGCAAATGATGCCCCTGTTATACCGATTTCTAAACCTGTAACACCAGAAGCTATGACACTCGCATAGGCAAATGGAGCATCAGGATCTCGTATAAGACCAAGAACATTGTCTTGTGCTTCGGTATTCCACCGATTAGTTGTTGAATCATATACCAAAATATCTTCATCTGTAGGTGTGCCTGATTCTATCGGAATGTTGTGGATATGCGTAGCTTTTCGTGTTGTCTCGTTGTAAAGATTCTTAGACATCCCTTTTTAATTTATACAAATTAAAAAGTAAAAAAGTAAAAAAGTATATTTATTTCTTTAGCATGATCAGAAGAGCGACACCTCCAGCTAACATAAGAGGCATGGATAAAGACTTCCCTAATCCCTCAATTGTATTTTCGGCTCCTGTTACGATATCTTTTGTGGCCCCAATTCCTTGACCAACTAGATCAGTAGCGGATGTAATTCCCTGACTAATTAAATCTTTTTCAGCCTTACCGACGAATGAAATACCAGATTTTACATCGCTGTAAACTGTTTTCACGGCCGACTCTACCTTAGTCGAAACATTTTTTACTGCTGTTTTAACATTTGACGATACCTTCTTGAACGAGTCTTTCATTTTTCCGAATGCTGATTTAAGCTTGGATCCAAAACCCATCGTCGTTTTACAGGTGTAATATTTTTTATTTTAAATTTATCTTTTGAACTGAACATGAATCGTTTTTATTCTTGCGAGATCTTCCTTACTGGGCCTACTCTCTTGGTCTATCTCGTCAGGTTCGTCTTCTTCTTCTTCCCTACTGGGCCTACGTTCTCGTTCCTCCAGAAGTTCCCTAAGTTCTTCACGAGGTGTCATACTGGGAGCTACAAATGAAGCCAGCGCCTGCTCCTCCGATAATGGACGGATCCCTAAGGAACGATCACGTTGAACAGGAACATATGCCTGTGAAAACAAATGTACGAGTTCCCCCATAGATGGGCCTGTTTTGGCCCCCTGAGATGGTTCTGTTCGGGTCCCCTGAGATGGTTCTGTTTGGGTCCCCTGTTCAACTCGTTCAACTCGTTCAACTCGTTGTTTAAATCTGCGAGCTAATTCATAAGCCTCGCTTGCTTTTCGATTTGTTTCCAAGCCTACTTTGCTATGAAATTCACCATCTAATACTCTGCGCTTGAATAAATACTGCTCTCTCAATCGTTTCCCATTATCATCAAGATTGATATATTTGGAAGGTCTCTTCGGAGGAAGATCGAACTCTTTCCTGTACAATTTGCTGGCGTTTTGTATGGCTTGCCGATATCCAAAAAGCCCTGGTCCATATGTAGTTTTATTTCGTTTATAATCTTCTTTTGCTTTCGCCCTAATCCATTCTAACGCACTTGGAAGGCCTGCTTGAATCCCGATTGATGTCCCTTCTATATCCATTTCTCCCTGGTATGGTTGAACTTTTCGCATCTTTTAGATACGAAAAGAATATTTTTTTTTAATCCGTGCCGACTCCAAAACTTCTTGACATTTTTGGAAAACTATAGAATTCCTGTTCTCCGTATTTAACTCCTGTCTGTGTTTTCCCACTTTTAGATTTGCGACTGACCGCAGTACCATAGTGGGGAGATTCAGCTCCTACACGGCGCAATTTTGTATCAAAAGCACGCTTGGCCTTCTCGGAGGCAAAACGTTCGAATCCACTACCCAATTCCGCATAAAATTGTCCTTCGAGAGCCCTCTTTTCATATAGGAACCGACGACGAATTTGCTTTTGCGCATCAGATAAATCTACCAATCTCTTCTTTCGTTCAGGAAGATTATAATGTCGTCTGTATTGTTCGGACGAATCTAAAATCGCCTGGCGCCACCCGTTAGCTACGTGTCCCGCCTCTCCCTTCTTAGCTCCAACACGTCCGTACTTTCCTGGATTATCTTGTCTCAAACGTAGGGCTCCATCCCGAATTTCTTTTGAAGCATCCAAAGGAAGCCTATCTGCTTGAATCAATTGCTCCTTCAATTTAGCGATTTTTTGGGTTCTTCGCCGTTGAAGCCAAGCTGTTCTTTCTGCTTCAGACATTTTTGGACGTGCTAGTGTCCTTGCTGGTGTCCTTGCTGGGGTGCTTGCTGGTGTGCTTACCGCACTTGATGGTGTGCTCATTTTCACCTTTCTTTTTATATAATAAAGTTCTTTTAATAAAAAAAATTATGGTCGAACCAAGAAAAAATCGATCTTTATTTTTTGTAACCATCAACACCAACAAAGTAGAGAGTGAAACATTAAATCGGATACATTTAAAGGAAGCTTATGAAAATTTTTATAAAGATCTGGGACCAAGATTTATTAAATTTCTACCAAATTCTCCAGGTACAACATACGAAGAAAAACTTCAATATATTGAACATATAAGTTCGCAGTCTTCCATATCGATCGGACCCAAGTTTCACAGATTACATATTCATGCTTTGATATCAATTACACATAGATCCAGAATTCATTTAGACCGAGATGAAATAAAAGACTTTTTTAATACACAACTCGAGGTATCAGTATATCCCAATATCAAAGCAGTCGATGATAAATCATTCCATTTTGAAGAATACTTAAAATTAAATGGCTTTATATAAAAGATGACAACTGGCTCAGAACTGGACAGATTGGAGGAAAAACTCCTACGAGAAGCAGAAGCAGAGGAAGAAGAAGAAAATTCTGACCCCGAAGCTGCGGAAGAACAGAGACCCCCACCTCTTCCTGCCACAGGAGAAGAAAACCCAGACGAATATTTGGTTTGTACTTACGTGTATCAAAGGGGGAAACATAAAGGGCAAAAGTGTGAAACTCGTGTTTATACCCCTGGAGATTTACAATGTTATAAACACCGAAGGCTGAAGGGAGCTCCACCTCAACCTCAAGCTCAACCTCAAGCTCCACCTCAACCTCAAGCTCAAGCTCCACAAGTGGAAAAGATCATACTCCCAGATTATACCAAAATCACGGGTCCAAAGGAGAATCCGACAGAATCAGCTCCGACTGAGGACGTTGACGAATTAATGATTTTGAGATACTACCGAGATATTCCTTCGTTGAGAGAAGAACTACCCCCTTCAATGCGTGGAGATATGCCAGCCAGCGAGTGGATCGAGATGATTAAGGAAACCCTTGCGAATAGATTATCAAAATTTACGTTAAAATTAGGATATGTACATATTTGTAAAACTATAGAGGCTGTTCTTGTAAAGAACAGACCACAAGTTTCTGGTTTTTCAAATGAAATAGCGACTGATCCTCATATCGATGAACTTTTGACATTAGTAGGACAACGTTCTACTCTGATTAAGAACTTATCGCCTGAAGTACAACTTTGCTTGATGACCATAGTGATCCTAATGAAAAGATTACCAGAGGAGAAAAAACAAATCGTGGAAGAAATTAAATAAAATTTTCACCTTTAAATTTTATAAATTTAAAGGCATGGATGTCGTGATAGATTCAGCAGATCGAGAAACTGGTACATCAGTGAATTTTCAAATAGATTTACCCTACAAGATAACTAATTCGTCCAGCGTGACTTTACTATCTTGTGCTCTTCCTCATACATTTTATAATATACGTACAGGTGTAAATGATATGTTAGACTTTGATGATGGCGCCGTTTTGGCTGTGACGATTCCAGGGGGAGGTTATGCTATCGCTGATCTACTAACTGAAATTCAAACTCAAATGAATTCTGTGAGTACTAATTTCGTATGTGCGTATTCATCTGTAACTCTAAGGATTACTATTTCAAGAACAATTGGAACATTTAGCTTATTGTGTAATTCGGGAGCAAATTCATCTACATCGATCTTTTCAACTCTTGGGTACACGGGGGCAGATACTCCAGTCGGGGCTTCAGCTGTTGCTACGAATACGTTCGACATAACAAGGCCACGGCATGTTTTAATATCGGTTGATCAATTTTCGAATAATGTATTTACAACGGGAAACAGCTCTGGAACATTTATAATTCCGATGAATGGGAATTACGGAGATGTTATTTATTACGAACCAGATGAGAAATACGTTATCACATTCCCGCAAAGTAGAGATTTTTCCCGACTTACATTTAGATTATTCGAAGCTGATGGTTCTTTCGCAAGTTTAAATGGTGGAAATTTTCAAATAGTTCTAAGATTTTAAATATATATAAAAATGTCGTTCATCAAAGAACCAGATAGAGATGTTCAAAGCCCTTCGGGCTTCCGAGATTTCAGACCGACCCGACCTTGTCGGTCCGAGATAGATATCCCAGAGATTCCAAAATTACGGACCCCTACTAAACTCGGACGGGTACGTCACGCAGAACTTCCTAATATCAACCCAAACAGACATGTACTAATTTCTGGAATTACTCAGTCAGGGAAATCAACATTATGTAAAGAATTGATATACAATTATATCAAATCGGGAGTTGTTTTCAGTCGTGTTTATGCTTTCATTCCCACGATTGATTTACAAGATACTTACGATTTCCTAAATCCAAAGTTCATAATGACAGAATTCACTGATGAGAATTTAACATATATTTTAGAAGAACAGATGAAGAAACCTCCAAATATACATGTATGCCTGATAATAGATGATTTTATTGGTCATGTGAATTTAAATAATAATAAGATGTTGGATCGTGTTATCACAGCAGGAAGTAAATATAGAATTACTTGTGTGATATTAACACAGAACCTTAACAAGTTATCAACTACAATCAAATCTAATTGTTACTACCTGTTTCTAACGGGTGGATTAGGTAATCAGAGTTTGAAGACAGCATGGGAGCTCCAGAAATCTATAAGTTTAGAGAAGTGGAATGACTTCAAAAGTTACATCAATCAGGCATGCGTAGGTTATCACTTCGTTCTGTTTTTATTGATGAAATTAACAGAACATGAGAGTACGGAACCCTATACTTTTGCGATTGAGAACTTCCACAACTTTCTTCTGGAATATAATTAATTTTTTTTTATATATCCAAAAGGAGAATGTCGATCTCATCGATGTTAAAATCATCTGAAAACAAGGCTTTATCTCTGTTTAAATTTGGCGTAGGGCAGGGCGTAGAAGGAGCACTGACTGGAGCGATCTATGTCGGAGTAGATAAATTCTATTGGGGAAAACAACTGGATCAGCACGAATTGATGGTTGGGGCTGTTTCTGCTGGATCCGACTTTTTAGTCGATACACTTACGGAATTGGTTAGTTTGAGACAGCAACCATTCATGGCGGATGTTGGCCGAATGCTTGATCCTCTCGTATCGGGTGTTTTGTATTCTGTTGCGGATGAATATTTATTCAAACAAGATAACAAAAGCCTACTTCATAAATTTCTTAGCCAGGTCGGGGCTAGTTTGATAGCGGACAATGTATCGCAACCAGTTCAAAATCTACTCGGATTTTAAATAAATTTTTTCAGGGAAATCCTTGAAATAAAAATTAGATATATAAAAGAAGAGAATGAAGAAATCTTTTGTCGTAAAAGATGTTGCCGACATGTCAGTCGTGAATGGTTATTTAATGAGTGATCCTGAACATTCTGTAGTAGACGCAAGTCGTCATGCTACTTATCTTATCAATCCTTCATCATTTACGTCTGGATTACCTACCAATACACCAGTAGATATGCGAATCAGCAATGATCTATGTGGAAAAATCGAAGCGGTAATTATGAGTACTGATAAAACAGAACAGGGAACGAGTAGCGCTACTTTGGTTAATTATCCGCATCAAATACAACGTATTGAAATTTGTGGAAACAGCGACTTAACGCCCCTCCAAACAATTTTCGGTGATGATCTCTATAATGCTTTAGGGTTGTTTTTAGAACCAGATACGGCTGAAAAGCTGTTAATCTTCGGAAGATTGAACATGGGATTCCCTAATTTTGATCGAGAAATCGTCATTCCTACAAGTGGGTCTGTAACCTATGCGATGCCTCTTTTAGGAACAATTTTGACAAAATTGGATCCCCGAACATTCAAGGGTGATGTTATCGTAAGAATTTATAGGCAACCTGGAGCTAGTCAAGTAATTAGTGGAACTGGAGTAGTCCATGATACGTCGATCAGCCTCAGGCTGGTAACACGTATTCAGCCTGATATCGTGCGGCAGAACACGGTCGCCTTGTATAGACAAATGCCCGCCGTAATCCCATTTTTGAATTATCAACGTGCGATCTGGAACGGCACCCTGACGGCAGCGACTGCGACAGATATCAGCCTGAATGGACTTCGAGCAGAAGCTCCTTTTTGTGTTGTAATGATTCGATCATCTATCACAACAAGCGGACAGCGTACATTCACCGCTTTGGGAGGAGTAAATGAACGAGGTGGATCTATCGATATTTTAGACAAAAGTGGAGTATCTATTTTGGGATCATCCTTACCTCCCGCTTATATCCGTGGTAGCCACATGATCGAGCATCTGCCTGGCCACCTCTTCGAAAATAGCGCACTTTACCTAATCACTTTTGGAGAGCATCCAGCGGAAGCGTTTTCCGATGGTCGTGTGAGTGGTATATATAAGTTCGATGGGACGCAAACGTTGCGACTCACTCCAGGCGCCTCACTGGGGAGTGGTACGGCCAAAGTCGACACTTTCTTACCAGTGTCGCTTGCGGATGTGGACACCGCTATCGGCACGGTCGACAATGGCACATACAAATTAATTTATGTCAAGGGTAATACACCTGGAACTAGACGAGATGACGATAATCATGTGTATATGAGTACGTCGATTGACTATGCGGCAACCAATACGACAATCGATGCTGCGTTGGTAGCCATGCAGACGGGGATGACTATTACATCGGCAGGAGGGCCCGATGAAGTCGGAGGCCTGATTCTGACGGCCACGGCGGCCAGTTTGAACGCAAATGATTTATCATCTAACGGGGCAAGATGGGGCGCTATAACGATGTTGGAAGTGGCTGGAGTTGGCGCTGTTTTGAACCATGTTACAACGACGGACGGAGTGTTGAGAACGGGGGCTTTCACTACTGGGACATATCAAGTCGACTTCATTTGCCCGTCGCATGAGCGATTGCTGTTGAAGGACGGACGTTTTAGTTTAATGCCTTGGGATTAAAAGATCTTTTAAAGTCCTGTACTGGGGTACAGGACCGACTTTACTCGTTTAAATTTCGTGGATTGTACCACGTTCCATTTTTAACCCGCTTGGGTTAAAAATGTAGGGAGATTTCTTTGTGTATTGAAAAAATTAGTCGCAGACTGAACTTACTCCTTTAAATCTCCGAAAAGGAGTAGTTTTTATTGCCCGTCTGAAGTAATGCCCGTATGTATAATAATTATAAATGAAGTTTTAAGACACTGGTAAAACCTCGATTTCATTGTTATAACAATGAAATTTAATAACGCATTAATTGGCTAATTACAGAAGAAGAAGAAGGAGCGGGAAATAATCGGCGAACTATTTGGCCGTTTCGTCGAGCTTCGACTTCGATAAAGTGACCATCTTTAATTGTATAACGTTTTCCCGTATCTTCATCAGCGAGCCAATGACCTTCTAAAAGAGCTGTAGCTCTGGGCATAGTTGTAAATGTAAGATTGCCACGGGTAACCTTTTTACCTTTTGATGGATATATACCAACTTTTTGGGCGCCATCCATTTGACCTTTTTGTTTGACGTCTTGTTCAATAACTGCTATCATCTTAATAACATCATGAATTGATGCGGTTTTCAACCATTCATCAAATTCTTGATCTGATGTTTCTTGTTTCTTCTGGTCTTCCAATCTTACGATTGAATCGCTGATGTTTTCGACAGATAATTCAATGCTCATTTTATTCTAACTGCTTTTATTTTTCTGAAATATTTCTAAATTTTTCAATTTTATATCAGCCTGTTCGAAAAGTAGCCGTTCGAAATCAGATAATCCAGTATATGGTTCGACCCCAGGACGAAATGCTTCAATTTTTAGGCGATCATATAATTTTATAATTATCTTAAGTTGTTCATTAGTATATTCATAAACGCATGATCGGACGAAATCATCCAAAATAATATGTTCGAATCCTGCTAAAATATTCTTTGGATCGCTTGACAACCACGACCACGGGACTAATTCAATCGCAAAGCTATCACCCTCACCAATTATTTGATTTTCTGGTAATTTCAGAGACGGCTCTGGCTCTGGTTTAACTCCTGGGATTGGTTTATGAACCAATCTACCTAAGATTGGAGCCCCTCGATTCTTTCCTTGTTTTTTATTAGCTCGTCGTTGCCTCATGTAAATACGTTGATACATTCGTTTAAATCCAGGATCAGAGAGTTTCAAACCTTTAGAATGTAAAAATTTCATTATATCCAATTCGTTCATCTCAAGTTTGGCCAATTCAGCGGAAAGATCAAAGAGATCCATCTCTTCGACATATTCACAAGTTTCTTTAGTATCTTTTAATGTTGTTCCTTCATCCTGAAGTTTCTTTATTCGTTTTTTCAAGGATGCGATCCTATCCATTCTTTTTCTACGTAACAAGCCTAATGAAGCAGTCAAGTTAACAGTATCTATATCTTCTTCTTCTACTTCCTCCGCTATAAATG
>Ga0209518_1003017_pt1 | contig 14850 bp, 7 predicted proteins | sample RifGroB1_FD_183993 | JGI IMG/M metagenome (GOLD analysis project Ga0209518, IMG submission 183993) | Groundwater microbial communities from Rifle, Colorado, USA - Groundwater B1 (SPAdes) (version 2) | ecosystem: Environmental > Aquatic > Deep subsurface > Groundwater | place: Rifle, Colorado...
CACTTCAGTTGAGGGGGTACTGTCAAGTCGCCTAATTTGGAATTCCGATTCTTGCTTGATTATGGGAAGGTAGGTGAGGATAAGAATCACTAGAGAAGATCCGACAAGTAAATAACCCAACCATAACTTCATAACTCTATTTTAGGCTATTTTTTTGTACGAGCACATGATGAAGTAACCTGCGATCAGAAGCAAGGGGATTATCAACCACTTGTATAGTTTGCTATTGGAAGTTTGGGAACCAAGAACCTCGGGGGACGGTGAAACCGTAATTTCTTCCGGTGTCCCATCAGCTGTTGCCTCGTCCTCAGAATCTGATCCAGGGGTAGTTACATCTCCCGGCTGAGTTACTTGAGATGAATCTGTTAAAAGGGCTCCCGGAGTGGTCGTAGTAGTCTGGGTTGCGGTTGTGGTAGAGGTTTCAGTAATGACTTTGGTATATCCATCCCCTACTATGCCGGATACATTATCAGAAGCATCTACTGCCCTTAAGACGTAGAAATATTCCTTTTGACAGTCCGGAACACTATTAACGATCTGACCTTCTTGATTGGATCCAATAGAGAGAGTGGCTACCCTGCCTCCCGAATCAATGCTGATTGTCTTGGTATCGGAGCGGAATAACTCAACCTTAACTGTTTTTCCACCGTCATCGGCTGTTTTGAATTTAATACGGTAGTCACAGCTATTAATCTTTTCTTTGGAGTAAGAATCGGGGGTACCCGGGCCGGAGGTGTTGTAATCCACGGAGACGGTTGGACTGGTTTTTGTTTCAGTACCGTTAAAGGCGGTAACATAAAAGAAATATGTACCGGAGTTATTGATGATACTGCTGGTGACATCGCAGTATCCTGAGTTCCCACCATCAGTGAGTACCTTATCTGTATCGAATTGAGTGGGCACAGCTTCGCCGGGAGATTTTTTGAAACACTTGACCGTAACGTCATTGTCTTCGGTGTCTAAGGCAACAAAAGACAGTTTTAGTGTGTTCTGGTTGGTTGGGCTTTTTGGTTTGAATAGTTCAACCGAAACACTGGCGTATGTTGGTGATGGAAGCAACACCAGAGCGGCTCCGATCAGGGCAGTGATTAGTAACAGTCTATTCTTCATTTTCTTTTTTGGCTGATCTTATTAACTGAATTCCTAGTCCGAGATTAATGAGGGCGAAGAAGAGAACATGGGTATTTGCCCCTGTTGCAGGAAGATCTGTTGATGCTCCAAGCACTTCTCCGGTGACTTTCTGAATTTCTTCTTTCTCAATACTGTAATTCTCAGTTTGAGTTTGATCTTTGACGACATTAACGTCGGTGCCGACAAATTGACCATTATCCCCGGTTGCATATTTGGTCTCATCCAAGAAGATACCTTTTGCATAAGCAAGATCAGGATATTGACCGGGAAGTTGTGATGTGTCTATATCAGTGACATAGCTCATGGTAATAATTTCTCCTTTTTGAAGGTTACCAAGGATCCAATCTCCGGGAGAATGATAAAGAGGCTCGGGAATTGTGGTGAGTAATCCCCAAATACTAGAATTAACGACCCATGTACCAGTTCGGTATTTGAATCCACTGGCGGGGAGATCGCGGACAATGACATTCTTGATATCGTTGTCGAGGACTTGAAGGGTTAGTGTAAAGGTAACGTCCTGACCAGCCAATTTATCCGCGTCGGCATTATTTGATTTGGATAATATAAGACGGGGTTCTTTTTGTACATTTCCAAAGTTGAAATCTTCTAACTGATCTCCAGCGGATAACCTCACTGTGTGGCAATTGGTCTCTAAAGGATACGTTCGTGTCCATCCCTCTTGTTCGACTTCACAGACAGAATATGTTCCGGGAAGAAGATCAGAAAATCGATAGTTACCATCGCTATCTGTCTCCGTGAACGTTTCCTGACTTTCCAGTTCTCCGTTGTTATTAGAGTCTATGAATATCGTCCAGTCAATCAGTTTATCTTCGCAAATCCGTGTCTCTTCATCGTTGAGGAACGAGCAATCTCTTTCGGAGTTTCCGTTGGCGTCGTTCCATTTGTAACCCGATATCGATCCGTATTTAGTGTTGGTAAAGGTGCATGTGATCGTGCCTCCAGCAGTCAAGTCAATATCACTGGGGTCAACAGAAGCTTCATTATCGTCAAAACATCTAGTTGTCAGAGCCCAGCCTTCATGGACTTCAGAAAGTGAATAATTACCTGGGAAAAGATCGTTGAATGAGTAATCCTCACCATCGGAGAGCGATGCCTCGTCAGTAGATTCATTATCTTTATAGAGAGTGAAATCAAACGAACCATCCCATTCTGATGGGTGAGTTATCTTGGTAACTTTAATGGTACCTTTGTTAACATGATTGGTGAAGGTACAAGTCCCTCCTTCTTCGGTAACGTTTAAGGTTGCTACCGATCCTTCTAATCCGGTACAGATCCCTCCTACACTGAATGGGCTGTAGTCTGAGGAGCCTGATTCAGTGACTGTGTAATCGCCTGTGTCTAGGGTTACACTATCTCCCGAGTGGAATGTTTCCTCAATCCCTCTAATGTTGAAGCTCCAACCTGAAACGTTCGAGTTATCATCTACCAGTTTTTCAAAAGTGACTTCACCTCTGTCACGGGTATTGGTGACGATGCATGATCTATTGTCTCCTCCAATAGTTATGGTCATTCCCGATTCACATGTAGTGGCGGTCCGGGTATAGCTGGGAGCGGACTTAGTTTCGGCTGCGGTATATGTGCCGGACGGAACATTGTTGAAAACTGCGTCACCTTGGGTGTTTGAACAAACTTCACCGATTTCTGGATCAGGACTGAGAGTAAAGCAGAACTGTGTCAAGTCAGTAGTAGTGCCGATAATATCTTTGTGAACGGTAATGGTTCCGTATCCCCTATTTCCAAAATCTTTTTCTGCAAAAGCTCCTCCACTGGTCATCACGATATCGAACTTCCCGGATGTAGGTGTGGTTGGGTTCCAGTTAGTCTGATTTTCCTCCGAAATAGAATAGGTACCAGCTTCGAGATCGGAAAAGCTGTAGTAACCGCTTGCATTGGTAGTTCGAGTGTGGATGGAGTTGTCGGGATATCTTGCGGATATTGTCCATCCTTCAATTGCTTGTTCTGTTGGTTTGTCCCAAACTCCATTTCCATTAAGGTCGTTAAATTTATGGCCTGAAATATATCCATTATCGAAATTGATGAAAGTGAATGATTCATTTCGGCCGCTTTGCGCAGTTCCAAAATTATGAAGCGTATCGGTCAGTGCCGTCCAACCAGAGGAGGGTACATTTTCACTGACTGAGTAGGAATGGCTCGGACCAAGATTTGTCCAGGTGTAGCAGCCATTTTCAAGAGTGACCTGGGTATTGGTAACGACTCCGTCGGTTAACAAATTAACTGTCCAACCGGATCTTGGAGTTTGATCTGAAGTGGTGTCGAGACTGCCATCAGAATCGATGTTTTTACAGGCAGTGACTGAAACGTTCTGAAAGTTAGTGAAGTTGTTACTCAGGCTAGTTGCTCCGGAAGTAGTAAGGCTGATATCGATTGTGGTTGGGGTCAAGTTCGACCAATCAGGTTTTGTTTCTTCGGAAACTCGATAGTAGCCAGTATTGAGACCCAGGAATTGGTAATACCCACTAGAGGTAGTTGTCGTTGACATGTGTTGAATACATGAAATGAATCCAGAATCACAAGAAAGGAGAGTAATGGCCCAATTATCTATTCCAGTTGTACCATCCCCGTTGAACTTATATCCAAGAATTGAACCGGGGTTCTGCTTGTTGACAATATATATCGTCGCCACACCATTGGGGTCAACACTGGCCTGACCGGAATTGCTGACAAATGTGTAGTTTAGGTCGGTTCCTTCTACGGCAGAGTAGTTTCCAGGGTTAACGGTAAATGAGGCTCGTGAGTTTTCCGAGAAGTCTTTCGTTTGCCCATTCAGCGTTACATTGAAGGTGTGATTGTCTAATATATCTGAAGTGCCATCGGCGGCGAAGACGTTCTTATTGACGTAAACAGTAGCTTTCTTTTGTTTGTTAACAACATATACGTCTAGTCCTTGTCCGGGAGTGAGAGTTATTTGAGTACCAAGGGAGTTGGGGTCTGCGTCCGGGGATATACTGACTAGTTCGTAATCCTGGTCGGTAATTTCTGAGATGGTGTAGGTTCCGGGGATAAGGGTGAAGTCAGCACTAGCAGACTCACGAACATTTTCTATATCTCCATCGATTGTAACCTGAAAGACATGATCATCGAAAATTTGCACGTTATCAGGATTGAGAACGTCCTTATGAACTGTTACTCTTGCGCTTTGCTGGCGGTTAACGAAATAGACATTGTTGTCGCCTGTGGTGACGTTAATTTGAATCCCGGGAAGATTGACATCAATATCTGGGGTTTGAGAAGACAAGGTGTAACCTGTTGGAACGATATATTCATCGACGGTGTGTTGGCCAACCGGAACGTTAATATACGAAACAGTACCGTTATCGGTTAAGAGTTGTGGATTAGACCCATCAAGGGTGACTGTAAAGTCATTAGACGTGTCAATGATGTCTTCGCCATTGGGTCCTTCAACGTCTTTGTGGACTATGATGGTACCGGTATTTATTGCATTGTTGAACGTGCAGGTGAGACCGTTGACGGTAACATTTGCCGGAATAGTATTGGTGTTTCCTGTAGTGCCGTCTGTGCAAGTCCAATCTACCAGGTGGTAGTTGCTCTGGCCTCCTTCGGAAATTGTGTATATTCCCGTAGGCAAGGATCGTGACTGACCGGTGGCAATGCCTTGATCGCCTCCGCTAATGTTCCACGACCAGTTAGTTGAGAGTGCCTCACCGAGATCTAAATAGTCACCGTCTGCGTTGTTGTCGACGCTCTTAAGAATAGTCAATGTTCCTGTATCGCGGGTGTTGGTGATGGTACAGCTGATATGCTCATCCTCATTCAACATTACAGTACCTTCTAATACTTTCGGACATTTGGCGTCTCCTGTAATTGAGGTGAAGGTGTAACCCGAAAGACCAGCCTCATTGAGGGTGTAGGGAGTGTTGGCTAGGACTGTCAATTCCTGACCTGAACCAACTGGGGTTGAGCCGATGGTAAGTCCAAAACTATCCGTAGTTGCCGTGCCTCCAACAACAGATTTGCGAAGAGTAATTGACGGAGCGATGTCGTCGTTTTTAATAGTACATGTGATGTCGTCTCCTGGTGCCAGGGTGATAGTTCCCCCGAGGGCGGTGGGACATTTTTCATTTCCGGTAATGTTGACAAAGGTATATCCGGGAAGTTGTGTTTCATTTATGACGTATGGTGTATTGGAAGCCAATGTGTTCGCGACACCGGACAAGATTGCATTTCCACCAACAGTGAGTAGGAAGTCGTTCGGAATAGCATTGCCGCCGTTGTTGTTGGTTGGGTCTTTAACAATAGTTAGTTTTGGAGCGATATCGTCATTGGTGATGGTACAGGTCTTAGTTTCACCAAGGCCAACATAGACATTACCGCTTCCATCACAGTCATCATCCCATGTCCCAGGAGTATAGCCTGCGAGGTTGGTTTCTCCGACAATATGAGACCCAGGATTAACAGGATAGGCGACTTCGTCAGAAACAGCATTGCCGTCTACAGTGAGTAGGAAGTCGTTGGCAACAGCCTTTCCACCATTGTCATTACTGACCATCTTATTGACGATGATGTAGGCCTGGTTTGTGGCATTCGTAAAAGTACATGAGATCGAATCTCCCGCCGATAGGCTTATTGATACATTTCTGTTAGTTAGATCAACGGTTTCTGTTCCAGTGCCAGTACAGGTAATATCTGACAATCCCCAATTAGTTGTTAGAGCTTCTGTTATTGTGTAAGTTCCGGATGCAAGACTGGAAAATGTTTGTGTATTAGACAGTGTGGAATCTGTGTCATCATCAAGGGAAAAGGCTGAAAGACCTGTACCCGTAGTCGTGAAGGAAAAATCCTGAGCATCATTAGGAGATGCATCTTTAATGATGGTGATACTTCCATTATTATTCCTCGTGTTTGTAACGACGCAAAGAATATCATCTCCGTCAGCAACATTAAGAGTCCAAGGATTAGCACCTGTTGTTGTAATTACAGATCCAGTCCCATGGACATCTTTACATTCGACAGAAGATGAGTAATTTGTTAAGTCAGTCCCAGTTACTGCAGTCTCTCCAATGGTGTGGCTTGCTACACTGACAACTTGCTGACCAGTATCTCCTCCATCTCCGACGTTTGACGCATATGTTGTTCCATCGACCTGGAGATTGAATTTACCAGTATCAGTGTTTGGTGAAAGAGATTTTATTACCTCAAGTTTTCCAGAGTTGGGCTTGAAAACAATACAATCTGATGCGTTTGAAGGAGTAGATGCCGATGGGTATGAACAAACGTCAGTAAGGACTGCCGTCTCATCCCCTACGTCTTCTAAATTGACAGAGCAGCTTGCCACGGTATCTTTTGGCTTATCACTGCCGTTAGTGAATGGGTCAGTATTTTGTACATCTGCCGAACAAGTAGTACCAACAATGGGTGAAACTAAAGATTCTCCCAAACAATTAGTTGTGCTGGAATCGTCACATGAATATACATATTTCGTAATATATGTGGCGGGGTTATTCCCAACCTGAACGCAAACGGCATAGTCAGCCTTTCCATTCCCATTTGCGTCAAAAAGTGCGCATGCATCGCCGGTATTTGACCCACTGAAACTGGCGTCGTCCCAATCCCACGTGATTCCGATTGAGGTAGGTAGACTGGAGTAATCAACGCACATCCTAGTTAAATCCTTTTGTGTCGCTTCGTCATTTGCACCACCACTATCATTAGAACATCCTGATGGTGGTGCATCGGTAAAGGAATAAGTGGCTATGATTTTTCCTGAGGAATCAAGAACTATAATTGAGTAGTCTGGTCGGTAGTTTCCGTCAAGTTTATAAGTGTAAATAAAATTTCCGTTGGCATCTGTAAAGATTGACCCTGAATGACTGACTGCAGGAGAATCTGAGGAGGAGATAATTATGGTAAGTATTTGAAGTGGTGGAAAATCGGTTCCTGTAACATTTACAGTGTCAGTAGGGAAATAGTCCAACTTGTCAGTAAAAATGGAGCCCACACTTGAAGCGGTAAGGGTGGGTTCTTCAGGAGCTGGTGTCGGGGTTGGGTCGGGTGTAACTTCTGGAGTTGGTTCCGGAGATGGAGTGATCTGTTCGGTGGGGGTTGGGGTAATGTCAGGCGTTGGAGTTATTTCTTCGGTCGGGGTCGGAGTGACTTCAGGGGTTACGGTTTCTGTTGGGGTTGGTGTTACTTCCGGAGCTGGTGTCGGGGTTGGGTCGGGTGTAACTTCTGGAGTTGGTTCCGGAGATGGAGTGATCTGTTCGGTGGGGGTTGGGTCCAGTTGGTCAAGCTCTTGCGCCAAAACTATTACCGGAGCGACGTTTTGAAAAAGTAGAGAAAATGACAATAGCAAACTTATCGATTTTCTTAGTAGCTTTTTATACATATTCTGAGCTGAATATCCCATGAAAACACGCCAAAGTCAATACATTTTGCAACAAATGATGGAGAACGTTTACCTCAAGGTCGATGTTTCCTGCCGAAGAAGAAAAATATAAATGGCAGAGGTAACAATACAAAAAGCCATTGCCATCCAAACCAGTTTCTCTGTGTCGATTCACCTAAGACGGCGGGGGTAACTTCCTGAGTGGCAGTCGGTGAGATAACCACATCGGTATTGGCTCCTTGCACCTCGGGAGTAAAACCTTGTGCCGGTTGGCCCGGTTCAACTCCGGGAGTTCCCGTAATCGCCCCGGTATTAACTTCGTTTGACTCACTGCTTTGATTTTGTGCAGCGTCAACGGATTTGATGATGAAGTAATATGATCCGGCACCTAAACCTCGAACGGTGAATGAGGTAGTATCTCCCGTCCTTGTTCCAAAAAGTCTCTCTCCTGGAAGAGTGCCGTACCAGACGATGTAATCGGTGGCATCGTCAACTTCATCCCACGAAAGGGTAGCTGTCCCCGAACCAGTACCGACTAGTGTCAGGGTTGGAGGTGTCGGTGCAATTCTATCTACTATTAGAGTTTGATAGACTCCCTGGCGATTTCCTGCTCCATCTAGTGCATCAACCGTGACTTCCCATTTTCCTTCGGTTAAGCGGTCAATGGTGTATTTAAAAGTATGACTGTCAACTCCGGTAGTGTATGAAACGGAACCACCAACAAGTTGCCAGCGGACTTCGTAGTGATCGATACCAACAGCATCCTCAGCATGTTCCCATTTAACGAGAGCGTCAGTTCCTGAGGTTGGATTGGGACTGATATTCATATTTTGCGGTCCTTTGGAAAGATCCGTCTCATCCCATCTGAGGTTTTTAATACCGGCTACTGACTCGTTGCCGGCTTTGTCTATGGCACGGTAGTAGAGAGTGTGAGCTCCTTCAGATTCCGGCTTGAAGGGAGCGGAATATTCCTGCCATTTTCCTATAACTTCTCCATCCCATTGGTATTCAACTTTATCCTTATTGTCATCGGTAGCGTCTAAGGTGATCTCCGGTTGTGTTTTATACCATCCATTGCCAGAGTCTGGATCTGCAGGATCAACGGTGATATTTACTTCAGGAATGGTTTTGTCGTAGACAACCGTCAGTTTATATGAATTTTCAACATTGCCGGCAATATCAGTGGCGTGAGAAACAATGTCATAGCTAGTTTCACTTACAACAGTTAATGTGTAGTTCCAGTTATTGATTCCATTTGCCCTAACTCTTGGTTCAGGGTTTGAGACTGAGATATCTTCCCAGGAGTTTCCATTCCAATATTTACCATCCGAACTGCGTTTGATGACCAAATCTACATTGGCAACACCACTGAGATTATCTGTAGCAGTTCCGGCGATCTCGCCGTCCCAGGAATTGGAGTAGGTAATAGTTCCCGTCCCTCCATTCTCTGGTGTATCAATGACACTTACGGGATCCGTTAAATCGATATTGGCAGGGTTAGATGTCACGGGAGTAGTGTTGCAGTTTCCGGCCTGGTCACAGACATTTGGTGTGACAGTGCAAGTTTGGTTTTCACCTTCATTGGTTATTTCACAACTGACATTTCCACCAGAGGCAATCCCGTTGAGATCGTAATATGCGAAGGTGGATGTCTGTGAAGTTGTATACCAACCGCTAAAAGGAGATTTTGAGTCAAGTCTGGGTGCTGTGGAATCATAAGTTATCTGGCAACTCCCAACCAATGATTTTCCGGACAGTGCCCATTCGGAAGTGTTACCCGCTTTGTCAACTGACCTGACAACAAAACCGTTTAAGCCGTCTTCTGTGGGAACCCAATTATGATCAAAGCGATTCACATATAATATTTTTTCTGTTCCGATGCTTCCATTTGGCTTGAATGAGACATATTCATAATGGTCAAAGCTTGGATCGTTAGAGGATACATCGCCCCAAACTGGAATTAGTGTCTGCCTTTGTACATCAGCTCCGCATTGATATTCTACTAATCCGTTTGGAGTAATTCTTTTAAGGCCTGTTGGTTTTATTGGCGATGCCGTGTCTAATGTAATTTGATATGAAGTTGCGACAAGACTTTCATTCCCCGATTTATCTACGGCTGATACTTTGTAATAATAGGGGTTATTCCCCGGACTTATGTTGCCGTCATAGTAGATTCCATAAACCTTCTTGTGATGAGCGTTTGATTTTGTGCCGAACCAATAATAGTCTATGTCTGGCTCTGTATTTGCGATCCATTCAATTCTGATTTTTGTATCGTTTGTATAACCATCTTCAGGAATCTGCCTGCTTGGATCACTCACATGACCTTTGTATATTCTTATGCCGGAAGGTTTGGCTGGGGCTGTAGTATCTTGCTCTGCTCCGATCACCATTGGAGTTAGGTGATCAACATCTGCCCAGACGTAGTTTTCAGCTATATTAACTCCGGTTTTAGAATATAGGTGCCAACCTGAGTTGTAGTAATAAATTCCTTTCAATTCAGTTTCGACAATTCCCGATGGAAGAGATACTGGATCGTACTTGATCTGTATGTGAAGTGGCCATGTGACAGACCCGTTTTCCGAGACTACATCATAATAAGATCCAATTGCGTATATCCCTGAACCAAGTCCTCCGCTAGGAGGTGCGTCTGTAGGATACTGACCTACATAAATAGTTGCTATTCCGTTTCCTGTAATAGAGATGTATTTGTCGTCGGAAACATAATGATATCCACTTGTTGAAGGCTTACCCTTATCTTTGGGGGCAACCAACCAAGGATTGGTTTCTACAAGAGGTGCGCCAGGAAAATTTTCTATTATTGGAGAAGGGGAAATTCCGGTCCCCCAGTAGTTGAACGAGAAGCTTGGAGGTAGTGGTGATGAGGATAGATAGTTTTGTAAATGATTTACATCCTCGCTTGTTAAATAAAAGTCATTGTATTTAATTTCTGTGCCAGAAAAGTCTCCTGAAAGATTTATTATCGATGAGTATTGATTGGTAAAGACATTATCCGAGATAATCGAATTAGTTAAATCGGATAGGATCGCTCCCTCGTAAACACCGTCTCCTCTGATGTCGAAACCGGTAATGGTGATATCTGAATTATTTGAGTTTGAAAATGTTCCAGTCAGGACTGCACCTGTCTGGCCTTTTATTTCCACTCCACTCAATCCAAGAGGGATGTTAATATTTCCTTGGTATGCGCCTGCGGCAACATTAATAACTCCACTGGGGGCAATTGTATCTATGGCGGATAGGATATTATCGAAGGCGTCATAACCGAAACGGTGACCATCGTTTGCCCCGACATCTGAGTAACCATCATCCACCCAAATCATTGTTGGTTGAATGAAATCAAATTTGACGGCATCGGCAGAAAGATTACCGTTGGTTATACCCACCTCAACTGGGAGTGTGATGATGTCACCCACATTAAGATAGTGATTTCCTGCTTGAAACCATCCAGAAAAAGTTCCATTTGGGGCTAACACTCCGTCAGCCATCTTCTTTTGGTCGGCAGTAGCTATCAAACTTCCTTTCAGGTAATAGTGGGCGTTGGTGGCATGATCAGTCCAAACAGTCCAGCCAAGAGAAATTGTGTAAATTCCAGGATTGCCTGTGAAGGTCCAGGTGGCTACTTTCCCATCTTGGGTTTTGGTTGTCCAGTGATGATCACCAAGATATCCAGTTCCATGTGTGCTCCACCCTGGTGCCGAGAACCCAGGGTCGCCGTCGTCAATAGTAATGATAAATACCGTGAAATGATCAAGGCCTTTAATGGTGATCGTGTCTTCAGTGATTTTCTTTTCTTGAGTTATCTGTGTAGTTTCATTAAGTTCATCTGGAGACTCCGAGTATTCAACATCAAGATTGTCTTCGGATTTTGGAATGGGTAACTCAAGGTCGTATTGAAAGGACCCATTTTCCATATCAGAGGTGATGTCATAGGCTGTGTCTGAAGCGGCTCCAAGTGAGATGACCTGTTCCGGGGTGAGTTTGACTTCTTTTATTAGCAGGTTGCCAGAGTTTTCAGGGAGTTTAGTGAAGGTAATTTTTACTTTGTCATTCTGGGGTGCACTGTAAACGAAGTCGAGGGTTAGGTCAGTAAAAGTCCAGGGAAAAGAAGCAGCTGGATCCGGAGTGGGAACCGGAGTAGGTTCTTGTGGTTCCGGAGTTGACTCAATTGATGGAGATGGGGGCAGTTCAGAGGTCGGAGTGGGAGTTAGTGCTTCGGATGGTGTAGGAGTGGCGGTTGGTTCCGGTGTTGGAGAGGAAGTGACCGTAGCATCTAGCTCAGGAGTATCCAGTTGTTTTGCCAGCGCGATGGGAGGATATACACTTTGAAAAAGTAAATTAAGGGAGATAAAAACAAAAAGAGATTTCTTTATTATCCTTTTCATCAGAGACCACCAAATCTATATACCTTGGACTATCCTCCTTTTTTCACTAAAAGTCAATAAAGTGAGAGCATTATTACCAACCTCTAGAGCGAACCCGTCAATAGTACGTTTTCAGGATGACGAGGCGATAGACGACAAACAACCCATCACTAACCATCGATGGGTTGTTGTCTGTATTACCAGTTTCCTAATCCAGCACGTAATGGGCTTTTATAATTTTCTAAGTCCATTTCTCCGCACGAGTCTTCGCTAACTTCTTGGATAATAGCGAATTCTCCCCAGATTGCGGGTCCAATTTCAACCCCGCCTATGGAAATCCAGTTTCCACTAACAAGTGTCGCGTCTGCTGGGGCAGCGACTATCTTAACGAAATCAGACCAGGTGCAAGTATCGTAGACTCCTACGGCTGCGCCGGTTGCTGTCCATGTATATGAGCCACCATTGCTATCACTGAAAGTGCCATCGGTAATTCCAGTTTCTCCAACAACTCCTTTAAAATCACCAGTGTAGATATAGGCTGGGCTTCTGTCATAGTGGAGAGACAGAACGTTTCCGGATATGTTTCCGACTAATGTTCCTCCGTATTGCCAGGTTGAAGAGTTGAACCACCAGAATTCACCAACTACATTTCCTTCGCCATCCTGAACTAGATCACGAAATTCTCTATTGTCTGAACCTCCTGCAAAATCAAGTAACCAAGTTCCTGACACGTCCCAACTTGACGCTGTCTCGCTGAGATAAGTTCCTGATGCGTGATTTGTAAGCCAAGCTCCAGAATCCCTGTATGTGAGATAGCCGAAATGCCTATCAAGCTTTCCATCGCCAGTACAATCCTTGTTGCTTAACCAAGCGTCATTCCATTTCATCATTAGTCTGTCGCCTCCTTCAACCACCTCTGAAGGTCTTGAATAGTTGTCATACCAACCGTTGAACATATGAGCTTGGTAATTATATCCAAACTGGTCATATCCTAATGAAACAGGGATTCCAGCTGAGTCGATAATGCTTCCATCTTTAATTGTCTGACACGAGTCGGAAGGCTTGGCAGCATTTACCGGCGTAGTCATTAAACTGAATGACAATGCAATTGCTACTAGAAAAAATAATTTCTTCATATATTTATTTCACCACCTTTCTATATTCAAATTTTTAATATTTATAATACTTCGCACAGAGTCCAATCTAAGGACAGTATAGACCTCATTTCAACAGAAAACTACAGGTTATTTCTTGGGGGTCGTGATGCTGGGCGGGGAAGAGTAGATGGGTTCTACCGGTGGATTTTGTCCATTTACTTCTATCCCAAGAGCGAATGCTAGAGCGTTGCCGATGGTAACCCCTACTCTGGAGCCGGTAAAGGAACCAGGACCGGGATTAACTTCAATTTCCGTGATGTCGGTGGGCTTGACTCCTTTTTCTTTGAAGCATTGCATCAGAAAGCCGAAGACATTTTGGTTTCTTGGGGAGTCAACTTCTTTTTGATATTCCTGGTCATCAAGTCTGATCTTGGTGAGGAGGTTGTCGGTAGAGTCGATATAAAGTTTCATTGGTTTATTTTTTGAATGGTGATCTCCCTTTCATTGTCGTCGGTCTCTTTGAAAAAAATATCTAGTCTTTTGGACGGAAGAATGTCTTTAATTCTCTCAGGCCATTCTATTAAAACAAGATTTGATCTGTCGCCGGTTATCTCTTTGAGGTCAAAAGACTTGATCTCTTCCGGATGGTCGATGCGATATAGATCGAGGTGATAAAGACGTTTTATAGTCGGGTGATTTTCTACCGGATATTCACGCATGATTATAAAGGTGGGAGAGGTGAGACGGTTGATGCCAAGCGCTAGGGCGATACCCTGAGCGAAAGTGGTTTTCCCCGCCGCCAGTTCACCATAGAGACAAAGAGTAGTCCCCTCCTCCATTTCCAGGACGAGACGTTGGGCTATCCCTTGAGTTTCTTCTGCTGAGGTTGAGACGAGAAGCTCTTCCATATTTCAAGCTTGGTTATTAATACGACCGAGGCAAAGACACCCAGACTATCAATAAAGACGTCTCTGAGATTGCCTCCGCGTCCGGGAACAAAGAGCTGATGAGTTTCGTCACTGAAGGCGTAGATGAGTGAGATGAGGATGGCATAGGAGGGGTTCTTTCTTCCGAGAGCACGGTACCAGAGAATGGTAAGGATCAAGTACTCGGCGAAATGAGCAGACTTCTTGATGAAGAAGTCGATATAGTCGACCCTATTCGAGGGTAAGTCGGGCTGAGAAGAGAACCAAAATATAAGGATCATCCAGAAAATTGGCGGCAAAAATTTTTTTAGCGCAGGAATTTGACTCATTATGATATTTTAACCTTATCAGAGAAGAAGTACAGAGCAGCTGCAGGAATTGCCAGGCTAAGACCGAGAATAATGAAGATGCGATTGAGACCCGAACCTGAAGGCTTCCCTTTTATTTCCGGAGTAGCCGTCAGTATCGGCGTTGACGATGTAGTAGTCTCACCCAGAATGTCAGGATCAATGAAAGTCGAGTTGGTGGCGGTTTCGTCGTCTGTGCCCTGAGTGATAGTTGGCCGGTCGGAGTTGGTGATAGTAGAGGTGGGGGTTGGTGTTTTGGATGAAGTAGATGTGGGAGTGGGTGTTTTTGTGGGAATGGGGATAGAAGTAGATGTGGGAGTAGGTGTGGGAGTCGGAGTCGGGCTTCTTGTCGGGGATGGTGTGGATGTGGGTGTGGGTGTATTGGTTGGTTCATCAATCTGGTTTTGAACTGCTAGTGTCAGTTCATTTGACGGGTCACCAGTATGACTTGGGCTACCTCCGGTGTAGCGGCGAAGACGGAGAGTGAAATTCCCATTTCCTTTATCAGGGTCAGGTTTGACCAGAAGTTTTCTTACCTGGCCTGACACAAGAAGTGGAAAGTTATTTTTAATGTATTCTTTT
>Ga0209518_1003019_pt1 | contig 14845 bp, 23 predicted proteins | sample RifGroB1_FD_183993 | JGI IMG/M metagenome (GOLD analysis project Ga0209518, IMG submission 183993) | Groundwater microbial communities from Rifle, Colorado, USA - Groundwater B1 (SPAdes) (version 2) | ecosystem: Environmental > Aquatic > Deep subsurface > Groundwater | place: Rifle, Colorado...
TTCCCTCCCGTTTTGATGAGGTGGCCATGGAATTCATGGACGGCGAAGCAAATAAATTGGCGATGCACCGTTGGTCGGAGCGGGTTCTTCGTTCCCGCCAGTTGCCAGAGAAGGGCAAGGTTCTTCTGAAGGTCTGCGGAATGCCCACATGGGAGTTGGGCATGGAAAACAAGGAAGACAGGGCCACTGCCATGTTCTTTCAAGCATGGCCGTGGATTTGAGTGTGGCGACATTCCTTCTTCCAGGGAGGCATGAATGGAAGTTATCGTAAGTGCCGAGGATGCAGAGGGTGCCCTGATGTCAAAAACAATGTTTTTTGGTACGGGGGTTTTTGAATTCAACACTGATTTTAATGGGCGCGCAGACTTCCCAGCCCTGGCCAAGGAAGCCCTAAGTCGATTTCAATCCGAATACCCGACGTTTAGGGCATATAGCATCCTCATGGATGCCCGGCAGTCTGGCGTCTCGGTGGATTAAGCCATCCGTATATTCACTTTCGCCCGTGGAGACTCACATGAAGAAGCCAACCAAGAAGGGCAAGGGCACCAAGGACGCCGGGATGATGATGAGCGACAAGGACCGCAAGGCCATGCAGAAGAAGATGGGCAAGGCCATGCCCGGCAAGATGAGGGGGCGCTGAGGATGGCGAAGAAAGAGGGCAAGGGCAGCCGGACGGAAAGGGCCGACTCTCCAAGGCCCGGGTCGGCGGCCGAGATGAAGAAGTTCCGGGCCGAACAGGATCTGCGCACCCTGCGTGAATCCGAATCGGTCAAGAGCGACCCGTCGCGCCTCCGGGCGGCCAAGAAGATCGCGCGCGAGGAGGTCAAGGCGTTGCGGAAGATCGGGAGTTAGGGCCATGCCGGTCAAGATCACCAAGACCAAGGGCGGCTACCGGGTCTCGACGCCCGGGGGCACAAAAGCAAAGCGCACAACGAAGAAGAAGGCCGAGGCGCAGCGGCGTCTCCTGAACGCCATCGAGCACGATCCGGAGTTCGCGCAGAAGAAGCGGAGGCGTGGACGATGACCCCAAACCCGCACAAGGTTCCGCTCAAGAAATGGCGCAAATGGAGCGACACGGCCCGCCGGGCTTTCAACGACATCTATCCCTTCATGCGGGACAATCCGGGGCTTGTGACCCACCCAAAGTCCCCGGAACAAAAGGCGGGCCACTGGAACACCATCTGCTGGAACGCAGCGTGGCTCGCGGCGGATGCGGCGGACGGCACCTACCACCAGCCCGGGGACATCGTGGAAGTGGCGCCACAGCGTAAGCGGCGGGCGGCGTGAATCGCGATCCGAACGAACTGTCACATTGGTTCCCGAAAATCGAGGCGGCTGGCCTGCCTATCCCCAGGACTATCCAGCTTTCAATGTCAGACGATTGCATGAAGGATTTGTTTAATGTCCTTGACGGCGAGGCCCCTGGGCCAGCGTTTCAACCCTTCGTGGACTTGCTCAAAGAAGCCACCGATAATATTGGCTACCCGTGCTTCCTCCGCACGGGTCAGACCTCCGCCAAGCACGACTGGCGGGACACCTGCTACGTCTCCGGACCCGAAAATCTCGCGCGGCACATCTTCAAGATTGTCGAATTCTCCGAGACGGCCGACTTCATGGGCCTTCCGTGGCGGCATTGGGCCGTCCGCGAGTATCTGCCCATCAGGCCCGTCACAATCTGCCCCCGCTATAAGGATATGCCAGTCTGCCGGGAGTTCCGGTTTTTTGTGGACGATGGAAAGGTCCAATGCTGGCATCCCTACTGGCCCAAGAAGGCGCTCAGGCGGGGCGGCGCGGAATCCGTGGACTTGGATTTTCTCTACCGGATGGACGATGAGGGCCATCTCAGGGCCTTGGCGGAGCGGGCCGGGGCGGCGGTCGGGGGCTCATGGTCCGTGGACTTGCTGGAGACGGCGCGCGGCTGGTTCGTGACCGACATGGCCGTGGCCGCGCAGTCCTACCACTGGCCTGGATGCCCGAACAGCGACATGTCCGCCGGGGAGGCAAGGGACGAAGACGATGACGATTTTGTCAGTGAATTGATTGAGCGAAAGGACAAATGAGCGGCACCTTGAATTTTTGTCACATTGGCCCCATATTCACATCCGGGGCCTGATTCCGGGGAGGGCGCGGCGGTGGCAAAGAATTATCTGCCTGGAAGCCGTCTGGATGTGCGCATCCGCCGCACCAAGATCGCCAAGGCTCTTATTGAAGGCAAGAGCCAGGAAGAGGCCCTCCGCGCCGCAGGCTATCGAGAGAAGACCATTGAGCGCGATTGCAGCAAGATCATCAAGAAGGCCATGCCCGTCATCCAGTCCATCCTCCTAAAGGCTGGCATCGACGAGGATTTCCTCGCCCAGCAGACACGCGCACTGTATGACGCCAAGCAGTATTCTCCGGTAACGTTGAAAAATCCCGATGGGAGCACGGAACTTCATACATGGGAGGCACGAGACGATCGGGTGCGTCAGAGACACCACGAGCACGTCACTGAGATGGTTGGCCTCCGCCGCTGGGGGTTGCCGGGCCAAGTGCAGGGCCAGCAACTCGTCCAGGTGAACGTCTCCTTCGGGGGCGTTCCGGGCGGCGCGGCCACGGCGAGCCAGACGGCCCTTCCCGTCCAGGTGCGGGTGCTGAACCCCGGCCAGCCCGAGTCCGAGCCCGGGCAAGATACTGAAGCGGACACGGAAGCGGACTCGCCCGCGCCGGAGGAGGGGCCGTGAACGTCGAATGCCCGCAGTGCCAGTGCAATTTCTTCGGGATGGCCATCCGGACATACGGGCGGACGGAAGGCCCCTGGACCTACATGTGCCATGTGCCGCAGCGCGACGTGAAGTGCATGGGCTGCGGGCACGAGTTCCACTTGCAGGACGACTTGTTTGATTCGTCCCAATCGCCCAACGGGAACCTCGCCGCCGAGGATGACGACTAGCGCAAGCGGCCTCATCCAGATACACGTCCCCCGCCAGAAGGTGGCCCCGCGCCGTGTGCTCCTCCTGACCGCCCCGCGCCCGCGCCCGAACTACACCCCGCTCCACTTCGGCGACAACCGCGCCCCGCAAGGCTTGGGCTACGTCGCGGCCTACCTGGAGAAGTTCGGGCACGAAGTCAAGATCGTCGATCTCTACACCTTCACATGGAAGTACCGCGACATCGTGCGCGAAGTCGAGTCGCCCTGGCGGCGGCACAAGGACACCCTCTCGGGCCGCAACTGGGCGCGGACGATGGAGGGGGACCTCAAGACCGTCGAGGGCCACTCGCGCGGCGGCTTCGCGCAAAACAACTCGGACGGCACGATGGAGGTCGGGACGGACCTGGAGGCGGAGATCAATTCGTTCCGGCCGGACTTTGTCGGGATGTATGTGCATAGCATGAGCTTCGACACGGCAATCGAATTGGCCCATGCCCTCAAGCGCGACTACCCGGACATCCCGCTCATGTGCGGTGGCCCGCATCCCTCCGTCCTGCCCGAGACTATTCCGGCGACGTTCGACCACGTCGTGGTGGGCGAGGGCGAGACTGCGGTGCTGGACATCGTGGAGGGCCGCATCCGCGACCGCGTGGTTCAGGGGATGCGCGTGGTGGAGATGGACGAACTGCCCTGGCCGAACCTCGATCACTTCTGGGACAAGCCGTACAACTGGGGCCTCAAACTCTACGGGCACGAGGAGATCCATCCCACCGTATCTCTCAACACGAGCCGCGGCTGCGGGCACTTCTGCACGTATTGCGGCGTGGCCGCCGTCTCCGGGAAGCGCTTCCGTCACATCACCGCCGATCGCATCTTCGAGCACATCTGCCGCCTCCAGGATAAGTACGGAGCGCGCGGCATCTACTTCCGGGAAGACAACTTCACCATCTCCATGAAGCGCGTCATGGCCCTGTGCGACCTCTTTCTCTCGCACGGGCTGGATATTAAGTGGACGTGCGAGAGCCGAGTGGACAACCTTAAGCCAGAGCACATCGAAAAGATGGCGCGGTCGGGTTGCGTGGGCCTCTACATCGGCACGGAGTCCGGAAGCGACCGCGTCCTCCAGATCATGAGGAAGGGCGAGTCCACTCGCGACTACCTGGAGAAGTTCCCCATCCTCCGGGCCAACGGCATCAGCCAGTACACGACCTGGGTCTACGGCGTCCCGGGAGAGACGCCGGAGGATCGTCGGCTGACCGAACGCTTCATCGACACCCTGGCCCCAACGCGGGCCGATCAGTTCGTCTACATGGGCATCCCGGTCAGCCCGCTCTACCAGGAGATCATTGCCGCCAAGGGCTACGAGTACCTCGACCCCAACGGCTTCATGTACCCCCGGGGCTACTTGGGCTACACCCGGGAATTGTACGGGAAGGAAGACCCGCGCATCGAGTTTGTGGAAAGAGTGTACGCCGAGAACAACGTCGCGCCCGTATTCTATCCCTGGTAGGGTCTATGTCCCTCGCCTCCATGCTCCGCGGCCTCATCGACGCCCCGCGCGAGATCGCGTGCGCCCTTCCCGGTCGCGGCGGCGAGGGCGTCCAGGTCAAGCTCCTCTGCGGTAACGCCCAGGAACGCGGGCGGGCGAAGACCTATGCGACAAAAGAACCAGAGATGTTGCTTTGGTTGCGAAAATGCACGGAGCCGGGCGAAGTCCTCTGGGACGTGGGGGCCAACGTGGGCCTCTATTCCCTCTATGCGGCGCGGCTGGGCCTGGAGGTCGTGGCCTTCGAGCCGCACATCCCGAACTGTGCGCGGCTTCTCCAGAATATCGATCTAAATGGCCTGGCGAAGGAAATTCAAGCGTTGCCCGTCTGTGTCTCAGAAGGCGAGCGCTTCGGCGGATTCTTCGTTTCCTCCCTTAAGCCAGGAACGTCCATCCACCGATTCAGCGAATACCGCACCCGCATTTCGTCCGTCCGGTTGTGCGACACCACGTTCCTTATGGAGTGCGGCTATGGTATCTTCAGCACCACCAGTGATCGCCTTGTGCGCGAGTGGGGCTTCATGGAGCCCCATCACATCAAGATCGACACGGATGGCCACGAATGGCATGTCCTGGACGGCATGAAGGGCCTACTTGGCGCGGCTATGGCCAACCAGCGCGGCTTCGAGTCCTTCCCCTACGCGGGCCGCCTCAAGAGCGTCCTCATGGAGGTCCACGACGACGAGATGGGCCGGGCGCGGGCCTTCTTCCGGGCATACGGCTTCGAGGAGGATGCGGACTATCCCGAGACCTCGCGCGAGCGGGAGAAGCGCCGGGCGCGCGAGGAGGGCGGAAGGTGGGCTGGCACGGGGAACATGGTCTTCAGGAGGTTATAATGAAATTTTTTGACACAAATCTTTCCGAAACAAAACCAATAGAGGCTTGGATTTCGTTCGGCGGCGGCGAATTGATGATCCTGATCCCGTATTCATTTCCACGCACGGATGCCTGGGTGGAAGATTTCGGAAGATTTATAATCCATGGGATTCGCCAGCGGGTATTGTGTATACGTATAGTAATATCAGTTCGCATGGCCATGGCAAATTGGCTTTTCAGAGCCCATGGGGACTGGCTGGTGAAAGAGAGACATCAACGGGAACATGTAAGGCCGCAGCCATTTCTGCCCGTCATTTCCGTGGCGCAGGCCACACGCCTTGGTGCCCTAGAAGATAAGCGCTTGGTTTGGGTGGCCAATACCTGGAAATCGCCTGAGTGCATGCCAAATCTGGACGAACAAGCGGAGCCCCCATTCCGAAGTTGGAGCAATCCGAAATGTTGCGAAAAACTGCTCCTCGATCTGGGCTGTTGCTTACGGAAGGCCAGCAAACGATCGGGAGATGGGAGTATTTTTTACGAGGTCATTAGGCCGGATGATCGATCGTTCATTTGGCGAACAGATGAATTCCGGGCCGACGCATTTATTCCGGCGATTCGATGGGCCATAGCAACATTATTGCACAACAATACACATGCAGACGAGAACTATGGCAAGAAATTCATTTCCGCGAATTGTCATTTGTGCGGAGAGTTGGATGAATGGGTCTACAGTGTGCCCTCCTGCGGATTCATAAGTTTCGTGTGCCGAAAATGCGGAGGGGTTTCGTCGTTCCGCACACAGGATGATTCTCGTGACTGACGACTACTCCTGGTCCGATCCGGCGAAGAAGATCGAGGCGGCGGCGCACTGCCGCTGGGTCTTCGACCGCCTCTTCCCGCACCTCTGCGAGGCGCTGAACGGCGCGCACGAGGAATCGCGATCGCCCGCCTACTGGCGCATCATCATCGGCCCCTGGTTCTTCCACCGAGTCATGGCCCGCTACGAGCAGTACAGCGACCCCAAGTGCGAGTTCAAGTCCCTCGATCCCGTGTGGATGAAGGCGCGCCCGGACGGCCTGGTCGGGAAACTGCGCAACGCCTACGCTGCCGCCTTGGATTTGGTGGGCCGAACCCGGCCTGTCATTCTCTGCGATCTCCACATGAGCCACCGCGACGTTTGGCGGATCGCACTGGCCTCGGGCTTCCGGGAATGGCCCATGGTACGCCGGAGTCCGCGGCCCGAGTCGTTCCGCGCTGACGACGCCACCCGCGTCCGCCTTCGCCGCCACGTCTGGCCCTGGGGCGCGGACGAATTCGAGAATCTCGTCCTTTCCGATCTGGTTGAGGCGGTGCCTGATATCTACGTCGAGCGCTACCGGGCCTTCCGGGACTGGTGTGCGGGCTTTGTGCGCAGGCGGCAGCGCCTCCTGGTGTCGGCCCACGGATGGAAGTCAAACGAGCGCCTCAAGTTCATCGCCGCCCTAGAGCAGGAATATGGGGCCAAGATCGCCGCCGCCCAGCACGGGGCCAACACGGGATGGGGCATCCTGCACAGCCTGGAGGACTTCACCCGCGACACGGCCGACGTCTTCATCACCTGGGGCGTCCGGGAGAATGTGCCCAAGGCGATACCACTGCCCGATCCGATCTTGAATCGTCTGCGCCGGATCGCAATGCAGTCCGGCCGATCATTGGGCATGGCCCTCTTCGTCGGCACCTCGTTCCCGCGCTACGCCTCGGCTGGCATCCGCACACAGCCCATGGCGCGGCAGACGCTGGACTACATGGACGGGCAGGGCCGATTTTTCAAGGCCATCGGAGATCGCTCTACCGATTTCCTGGTCCGCACATATCCAGCCGACCATGGCTGGCAGAACAAGGTGCGCCTTTTGCAGGATTTTCCCCGGCTCAATCTTGACCATTTCGAGCGCGGGGTCCTGTACCATCTGCGTCGTTGCCGCCTCGCCGTCATCGACAACCCGCAGACCACCTTCCTGGAGGCCCTGGCCCTCGACAAGCCCACGGTTCTCTACTTTGACCCGGAACTCTGGAAGATGAACGAGACCGCGGAGGCACGCTTCGGGGCGCTGGCCAAGGCGGGGATCGTGCATTTCACGCCCGAGGCGGCGGCGGCCCACGTCCTCCGCGTTTGGGACGACCCCAGGAAATGGTGGAACGGGTGGAGCGTATCCATGGCCCGCATGCAGTTCATGGGATGGGCGGTGCGCCTGAGCAGGCGCTGGCCCAAGCGGTGGGCCGAGGCGCTGGGGGATATTGCGCGATGAACCCCGTCACCATCGCGGGCCGCCCAATCGGAGATGCTCACCCATGCTTCGTCGTGGCCGAGGCCGGGACGAACCATGAAGGCGACCTGGACAACGCCCTTGAGATGATCCGCCGCGCTGCGGATGCCGGGGCCGATGCCGTCAAGTTCCAATCGTTCCTCGCGGACGAACTCGTGCCCCGCCGCCACCCGGAGTACGCCGCCCTCAAGCGGACCGAGATGCCTAAAAACTGGTATCCGCTGATCCGCGAGGCGGGTGAGGCGCACGGCATCATCGTCTTCTCCACCGCATCGAACGAGACCACTCTCGCCTGGATGGAGGCGCTGGATTTCCCCTGCTATAAAATCGCCTCGGGGAACCTGACCCATCTGCCCCTCATCCGGCGCGCCGCCCAGATCGGGAAGCCCCTCATCCTATCCACCGGCTTCGCCACAGGAGACGAAATCATGGAGGCCGAGACCGAGGCGGCCAACGCCGGGGCGGACGGGGTTATCCTCCTACACTGCGTCGGGAACTACCCCGCCATGCCAGATGAGTTGAACCTCAGCTACATGGATGCCCTCCGCTGGCAATTCGAGGGACCCGTGGGCTACTCCGATCACACGCTCCACAGCCTCGCGGCGAAGGCAGCAGTGGCCATGGGCGCGCACGTCATCGAGCGCCACGTCACCCTCACCCCCAACGCGACTGACGGGGATCACCCCATCTCCTCCAGTTTCCGGTATCTCAAGCGCCTGATCGGGGATATCCGCGAGGTTGAGCGGATGCTGGGCCAGGACGAGAAAATCATAGGCGAGCGCGAGCGGGCGAATGGCCTCCGGGCGCGGCGCCTCCTCCACACCGCCCGGGACATCCCGGCGGGGAAGGAGATCCGGCCTGAGGACCTGCTGTGTCTCCGCCCCACGGGGCGCCTGGAGAGCCTGACCGGAAAGGTATACGGCCTCCCGCCCGCCGCCATGGACTGGGTCGTGGGCCGCAAGGCGCGGCGGGCCATCCAAGAGCAGGCACCCGTGCTTTGGCAGGACATGGAGATAACTTTGGGGTGGGAAGATTGATGGCCGATAGGCAGTCCCAACTCTACACCGCCCACCTACAGCGCCGGGCTGACCACGCCCCCGGGCGGGAGATGTATCTCCAGCGGCGCGTCTTCCGCACATTCGAGCGCCTCCTGCGGAAGTTCGGCCAAGCGGGCCTCCGGGGCCGGGTGCTGGACCTGGGCGGCTTCCGGGGCGGCTTCGCCAATGTGTGCCGCGATCTGGGTTGCGAGGAGGCCGTGCCGCTGGGCATTGAACAAGGCGTGGACTTCGAGACGGATCGCATCCCATACCCGGACGGTCACTTTGACATCGCCTGTGCCACTAGCCTCATCGAGCACCTGCACGATCCGACGAATATGCTGTCGGAGGCATACCGCGTCCTGCGGCCGGGCGGACACTTCGTCCTCGTGACGCCTCACTGGCCGTACTGCTGGCGCGAATTCTACGGTGCCTACACCCACATCCAGCCGTACACGCACTGCTCCATCCGCGCGGCGCTGGAATCCCACGGCTTTGAGGTTCTCGCCACGGTGCCATGGATGGCGGGGAAGTCGGATTTTTGGTGGGACCTGCCCGCGCCGTGGTCCTTCCGTCTGGCCGCGCTCCTGCCGTTCACTGGCCTGGATGAACGCCGGTGGATTCCCGTCTGGCTAAAGGGGCGGAGCCGGACGCTGCTGGCATTGGCGAGGAAGCCGCGATGAGTATTTTCCCGGCGCTGGGCTATGAGGTGAAGTGGAGCGAGGCCACCTGGATATCGGCCTTTTTCACGGCGATCTCGATCGCGAGGAGTTATCTGATGAGAAGGTTTTTTGAGTGGTGGTGGCGAGAGGGGAGGGCGGGGCGGTGATGCGGTGGATCGGGGAACGGATTCAGCTGTTTGAGGAATTGCCCAGATGACCCCACGCCCCATCTCCGTCCTCCTCCTCGCCGCCGGGAGCCCCGGGGACTACGCCTTCATTCTGGGCCTCAAGCGAAGCCGGAAGTACGCCGTCACGCTCCATGCGGCGGACTGCGACCGGATGAAGGGGAATCTCTATTTGCCTCCAGTGGATCACGCCTACCTCCTCCCGCCATGCGACGCGCCCGGCTACGAGGCGGCCCTCCTGTCTTTGGTGGAGCGAACACGCGCGGACGTGCTGGCCAGTGACCTGGACGAGGAACTGCCCGCACTATCGGCCCTGGCCCTGCGCCTGGAGTCGATGAACTGCCGCGTTTTCCTCCCGAGGCGCTTCCCGCTGGAGGTTTGCCTGGACAAATATCGTACCTATGAACGTCTGCATGGGCATGTCTGTCAGCCAACCACGGTGCTGGGCGATGCGGGCGACCCGGAATGCGGGCGTTACATCCTTGACCATTATGGAAAAGCCATGATCAAGCCACGCTTCCTGCGCGGCGGGAGGGGCGTCGTCCTGATCGGGGACGGGGAGGCCTTGGCCTTCCACCGGAAGCGGCAAAAGAAGCCGTTCATCGTCCAGCAATACCTCCCGGGCCTGGAATACAACGTCTCCATATGCCACGGCCCGGATGGCGGCCTCATCTACTGCGCCGAGCGTCTCAAGCTGGATAGTCGCCTCGTCAAGTCCAATACAGTTGCGGCCCAGGTGGTACGGAATCCCATTGTGCGCGAGGCGGCGCTCGCGGCGGTGAATGACTTGGAATTGGCCCGTGGCTTCAACAATGTGGAGATTATCGTTTCGGAGGGGTATCCATATGTGATCGATGTGAACGGCGCGAGATGGGCGGGTCAAGACATGAACATCCTAGAGTCCGGCGTCAACTTCGCCGAGATGTACCTTGACTTGGCCATGGGTGAGCCCGTCGCGCCCGTGGAGGTTCCCATCGGGGCCATCTCGCTCAAGATAAAAATGGACCTCGTGGTGCGGGAGGAAGAACTTGCCGCCGTTTGATGGCATCGGACCAAAGAGGGCGTTATGCGTGGTTGCGCACCCCGATGACGAAACCGTCTCCTGCGGAGGGGCGATCCTCCGCCATGTGGCCCGGGGCGACCATGTGACCGTTCTCGTGGCGTGCAACCGGGCCTACGATCACAAGTACGACGCCGTGGCCATCGCGCAGGAAATGATGGACTGCCATGAGGCGCAGAGGATTCTGGGTTATCAGAAGAATCGGTGGCTTGGGCGGAACGACGAACGGCTGGGCGAGGACATGGTGGGATTTATTGCCGAACTGGAGGAGGCTGCCAATGAAATCAAGCCGCACGTTGTCTACATCCCCTGGCGCGGAGACTCACACGGAGACCACCGCGCCCTCCATGACGCCATGATGACGGTCTGCCGCCCATGGGCCGCTCCTGGCCTTCAGGCCCTACTCGCCTGTGAGTCGGGTTCCTCCTCGCCCTTCCACGCACCTTTCGTCCCCACGGTCTATGTGGACATCGAGGCTCACCTGGAGCGCAAGATCGATGCCCTCCAGTGCTACCGCCGCGAGGCCAGGGACTTCCCCCATCCACGGTCGCCCGGGGGGGTGCGCGCCCTGGCCGCGAAGCGCGGCTGCGAGGCTGGGCTCCGCGCCGCCGAGGCCTTCATGCTCCTGCGGGGGATAACCCGGTGAATTGGATCGAGTCCCAGCGTGAATATATCAATGCGCGAGACAGGAGATTCGCCGAGAGGCACGAAGAACGAAAGGAACGACTCAAAGAGTTGGTTTCGTACATGAATTCGACGGACCCGCAGGAATGGCCGCACATGATCCATGTGTTTGGCAGTGAAATTAATGTCCTGCGTTTCATTGACAAGGGGTCATTTGACATCGACGCATGGCTGAAATACGACGACATGTTGGGATGCCTCTCAATGCTTGAAAGGGCATGGCTGTCCATGCACGCCACCAAATTACAGGAGTCATAGGATGACGGACTGCCCCCTCGTCACCATCCTCCTCTGCACCCACGCGGGCGAGGCCACGGTCGCCGCCGCCCTGGAGAGCGCCCTGGCCCAGAGGACTGATGTGCCCTACGAGGTGGTGGTGGAGATCGACGGCGTGGTGGACGATACCCATGCCATCGTTCGAAAATATTCTTACGATGAACCCAGAATCCGAACCAGCGTCCTCGGCAAGCATCAGGGCCTCGTTCATGCTTGCAACCATGGCCTGAAGATGGCCTGCGGACAGTTCGTAACGCGGCTGGACGACGACGATCTCCTGCATCCCGACGCCGTGGAGCGCCTATCGCGCCATCTGCGGGAGGGCCGTGCGGACTGGGCCTGTTGCGATAGGTCGGTGGTGGATGTGAAGACGGGCGGGATGCGCAGGGCACGCGTGGGGCCGATCTCCGGCCAGGACGGCATCGCCCGCTTGGCCGCCTGCGGGGTGATGTACTGGCGCAATCTGGTCCTCGATCTGGGCGGCTACCGGGATCTCTTCTGGGCCGAGCACGACCTCAACATGCGCTACGCCGCCCTGTCCAGGAAGCCATTGCATCACGTCGCGGCCCCCCTTTACCTCCATGCTGCGCGGCCCGAGGGGGAGAATGAGGCCATGCGGCGGGGCTGGGCAGAACTGGCGGGGCTGTGGGGCGGGGACGCCCTCCTGGCCCACGGGTTCACGAGGCACATGGAGGATGGGCCATGCGTTTCATGCTGACAATCGCCCTGGCCGCGCTGATCCCGATGTCCGGAGTCGCGATTCCCAAAGTTTCGTAGCTGGAGGATATTATGTCACACGAGAAGACAATCACGGTTGAAATCGACGGTCAACACATCATCCTGCCTACTGTGGTGGACGGTAAGGATGTGACCCCGGATGAGAGCGTGAACATGTTCCAGCGTGGGCGCATCAATCCGTTGGGCGTGTATCCCACACAAGAAGAAGCCGACAAGGCGGCACGCAAAAGATCCAGGAGTTTCGGGGAACATCGATGAAAATCCCCCCCGTGCGAATCCGGTTCGACGAAGAGGACATCCAGGCCATCCTGGACCGGGTGGCGGATTCCCTCCGGACGGGATCCCTGACCCTGGGCAAGAATGGCCGGGAGTTCGAGGAGGCCTTCGCCGCCGCCGTAGAGGCCCCGTGCGCCGTGGCCGTCTCCAGCGGCACGTCGGCCATCGAGATCGGGATGCGCATCCTGGGCGTGGACAGCAAGGAGGTGCTGGTCCCCACCAACACCTTTTTCGCCACCGCCGCCGCCGTGATGCACGCGGGCGGCCGCCCCCGCTTCGTGGACGCCGACCCGGCCACCTTCGGGCTGGACGTGGAGGATCTCAAGGCCAAGATCGGCCCCGACACGGCGGGCGTCATCGCCGTCCACATCGGGGGCGTCGTCACGCCCCGGATGCCCGAGATCGCCGCCCTGTGCCGTGAGCGCGGGATTTTTCTCTTCGAGGACGCCGCGCACGCCCACGGGAGCCGCCTTGGGGATCGCGCGGCGGGCACCTTCGGGGACGCCAGTGCCTTCAGCTTCTACCCCACCAAGATTCTCACGAGCGGGGAGGGAGGCATGATCGTGTCGGCGGACGAGAAGTTCGCCGAGGAGGCCCGCAAGTACCGCGACCAGGGAAAGCGCTCCTTCCACGAGAACCTCCACGACCGCCTGGGCGCGAACTGGCGCATGAGCGAGCTTCACGCCGCCGTGGGCCTCCAGCACCTTGGGCACTTGAGCGAGTTCATCGAGGAGCGGAACGAGATCGCCGCCTTCTACGATGAGGTCCTGGGGGCGCTCCAGGGCATCGTTCCCCTGATCGTGCCGGACGGGAGCCTCTCCAACTACTACAAGTACATCGCCCTCCTGGAGCCCGGCATCGACCGGGAGGCGTTCCGGCTTCGCCTGCGGGAGGACTGGGAGGTGCGCCTCGCCGGTGAGGTCTACGAGACGCCCTGCCACCGGCAGCCCATCTTCGCGCCGTACCCGCACGTCCTGCCGAACGCCGAGGACATCTGCGCCCGGCACGTCTGCCTTCCCATCTACAACGGCATGACAGAGGAGGAGATGGCCCACGTCGCCGAGGCCGTGGCCTCGGTCATGCGGGCGCACGCGCGATACAAGGAAGAATCCCAATCCGTCCGCCCGGAGGGCACGTCATGCGATGCCTCGTGACGGGAGGCGCAGGGTTCATCGGGAGCCATGTGGCGGACGTGCTGGCCGATGCGGGCCACGGGGTTCGCATCTTCGACCTGTGCCGGTCGCGGCACGCGCCGGAGGCGGACCACTTCATCGGGAGCATCCTGGATCTGGAGGCCCTGCGCGAGGCCATGAACGGCGTGGAGGCCGTCTTCCATCTGGCTGCCGTGGCGGACGTGAAGGACGTGTTCTCCGACCCGCTCTACGCCGAGAGCGTGAACGTTCGGGGGACGGTCAATATCCTGGAGGCGGCGCGGCGGGCGGGCGTGGCCCGCGTCCTCTACGGGAGCACCACATGGGTCTACTCCGAGGCACCGAACGAGACCGTGGACGAGGAGACACCCATCCCGCCCCCGCGCCATCTATACACGGCCACCAAGCTGGCCGGGGAACACTACTGCCGGGCCTACGCCGAACTGTACGGGCTTCACACCACCATCCTGCGCTATGGCATCCCCTACGGCCCGCGCGCCCGGGACGGGGCCGTCATCCCCGCCTTCGTGAAACGCGCCCGCTCATGGGAACCCATCCACATCTCCGGGGACGGCTCCCAGTACCGCCAGTTCGTCTATGTGCGCGATCTGGCCTGTGGGAATGTGGCGGCGCTGGCGAACGAGACGCCCGGGCGTATTTTCAATCTGGACGGGGAGAAGAAAATCAGCATCCGGCAGATCGCTGAGGCGGTGAAGCAGATCGTGGGGGGGGCCGAGATCGAGTATGGACCACCGCGGCCTGGGGACTTCGGTGGAAAGACCGCCCTGAGCCTCCGCGCCCGTACCGAGTTGGGATGGCGGCCCGAGACGCCTTTCGGTGAGGGGCTGGATGCGTACATCCACTGGCTGGATGAGACGGAGCGCCCGGCGGAGATGGCGCCATGACCGATCGTCCGCCCCGCCGCCTCTCCATCGACGCGACGCCCGAGATGGTGCTGGAGGAGGCCCTCCGGGACCTGCGCGAGGGGCGCGAGAACTACAATAAGATGATTATCATGACACTCCTGGACGACGGCAAATGCTATGACACGAACTACTACTGTGCTGGCATGGATAGCAAGTCCGCAGCCGTGGCTCTGTGCGAGATATCCAAGATGATGTTCCTGCGCGACATGGGCGGCATCTTCGGCCTGCCAGAAGACGGTAGCGATGGGGATGTGTGAGCCCGTGCAATTTTCGCAAT
>Ga0209518_1003021_pt1 | contig 14831 bp, 13 predicted proteins | sample RifGroB1_FD_183993 | JGI IMG/M metagenome (GOLD analysis project Ga0209518, IMG submission 183993) | Groundwater microbial communities from Rifle, Colorado, USA - Groundwater B1 (SPAdes) (version 2) | ecosystem: Environmental > Aquatic > Deep subsurface > Groundwater | place: Rifle, Colorado...
GGCTGATTATACCTTTTTGCCGGTGGCGGTGCCCTTAGAGAACAATTTGGAGATTAAAAGTGTCAAAAAATATGGCACAGCAATCTACCAAGTTGATGTGGAAGGTTCAGGGTTGATGCAATTGAGTCAAGGTTATGAGGATGGTTGGATCGCCATAAACACTGAATAAGTTAAGATACATATGCGACACTGAGTAAACACTAATGTTGCAGGGTAAAACAGGAGTGCCGTCAAAAGCCTACCCCATTTTTAGTAGAATTCCCGGAGGAAAGAAGGTGGTTAATATGATTTACTCACTTCGGAGATTCGACAAGGACGAGGTGGCCAAAGAGAGATTAAAAATCATTATGTTTTGGGTAATGTCAAATTTTAGCCACTAGATTTAACAGCCTTTGTATTTGTTTCTTTATCGGCAAATCTCGGTGGTTATATCTCCAGACGTATTCGGCCAAGTAGTATGGCAATCTCACCTTTCTTATTCCTCCTCTTGAGGCCAGTTGTCTTTTAAGGTAGCCAAAAAATCCTTCAAGCCCATTAATATGGTTCGTACCTCTGGCGTACTCAAACTCACCATGCTCTACGGTCCGGTGAACATATCCCCGGGTCGCCAGTCCCGTATATGCTCTCCAGGTATCAGAGCAAATCTTACTCCCCTTACTAATTCTTTTCTCGATAATGGGGATGAGGTCTTTAGCCTCGGTGTCGGGCACGATTGTGGCCCAGACTTTACCTTGCCTGGTCAGTATGCCGAAAACCGGTTGTTTAGTTGTGCCCAAACCTCTCCGACTTTGTTTCTGAGCTTTCTTGGCCGATTTTCTTTTATATTTCCATTGTCCGCCCAAGTATGTTTCATCGACTTCAACCACGCCCGAAAATATTTCCGGTACATCAAAAATCATGGCATTTCTAACTGAACTTAGAGCCTTGAGGGTTTTGTATTTGGATATTCCCGTTTCTTCAATGATGACATTAATACTTTGACATCTTAAAAACCATTTAAGAAGGGCTCTCCACCGATACCGAGTCAAGCTTATGTCTCCAACTTTGGGAACAAACTCATACCCACAGTTTTTACACCTTAATTTGCCTCTTCTGACCCTCCAAAACTTTTTCCGGGAACACTTCTTGCATTTAGCCCGATACACAGCCCTAATTTTAACATCCTTAGTGGCTAATTTTGAACATTACCCTATTATAAGTAAGTATTTTTAACTGCCCCTCAGAAACTTTTAATACGTTGGCATTGCAAACAACATCCACCCCGGACTCAAACAGCCTATGCCAGACAATCGACCTTAATATATCCCCATCAAAAACCCTTTCTTCGACCGTATAGGCTCTTTGAATAAGATCCTTATTGATTAAGGACATGACTCTTTCGTGTGGTGGGGCCAATGGAGAACCGATTCTGTTATACAAAGCCTCAAAATCCTCGGGACTGGTTTTTGACCCCTTGGCTATAACATAAGTCATCAAAAAATTATCCTTAACAGCTTGAGAAAACTCCTTAATAAACCTGAAATAATTTCTGTGTGAACTTTCAGCAGTCATTATGGCTCTCGGGTAGTGATAGCCATTATGCACTCTAGCCTGATTATTAAACGAGGCCTTTAGCATAATATCGCCCTCTTTCTCCAAAACCAAAACTTTCTTTCCCAGACTTCTAAAATAAAGTGCAATCATGCAACCATAAAAGCCGCCTCCGATTATCGCTACGTCATACATATTTTAATGTACTCCCGAACGGCCTCTTGCCATGGACGAAGGGGGGAAATACCAGCCTTTTTCAGGTTTACACTTTTTATGCAGCCATACTTGGGTCTAATCAGATTTGTTTTTCTATCCTTCCCGGATATCGGGGTAATTTTAGCTTTAATGCCGACAATTCCCAAAAGTTCTTTAGCAAAGCCGTACCAAGATGAAAAGCCGGTATTGGTAATATGATAGACCCCAAACGCGGGCTTCTTCTTGACAAATTCCGCAATCTTTTCTGCTAAATCATGTGAGTATGTTAAGCAACCAAATTCATCATCCACAACTTTAAGCTCCTCTTTATTCTTTGCTTTTTGAATCATGAGAGTAACAAAATTGTGGCCTTTTCCACTTATTTTTTCACCAAAGATTGCATTTGTTCTAATAACATAACTCTTCTCATTGGCAATTTTTGTAAGAACTTCCCCTGCCAGTTTTGAAGCACCGTAGATATTTAGTGGGTTTGGAGTATCATCTTCCGTAAAGTACTTCTTCTCTCCATCAAAAACATAATCGGAACTTATGAAAAAAACGGCCGCGCCTACACCTTTTGCAGCTCTTGCCACGTTATAGGCCCCCAAGGCATTGACGGCAAAACTTCTTCGCGAATTTTTCTCGCATTTTTCGGTATTATGAAATGCCGCAGTATTTATTACCACATCAGGAGATATTTTTTTAATAAACTTCCCAACTTTTGATTTATTTCTTACATCAAAATCATTATGCCTCACTTCAAAAACTTCGTGTTTCTTCTTTAATGTTCTTATCAAATCAAAAGCCAACTGTCCGTCGGCGCCGATGATTAAAATTTTAGACATGTTTTTTAAATTGTTTTCCTTCCCCTGTTTTGAAAAATTTCTGATACCAAAGATCACCATAATAAATAGTTTTTTGAGGATTATATCGAGGATTTTTCTTAAACACATCCCAAATTTCAAAAAGTGCATCACTTAATGTCCTTTTCGGCTTAAAGTCAAAGGTTTTTACAAACAAAGAGTTATCTGCTTTATAATTTCTGGCAACACCGAAAGGTTTAATATCTAACTTAATTTTCATACTTTTTTCCTTCTTGATAATCTCTTTTATTTCACGGGCCAAGTCTCCAATTTTCCAATTTTTATCAGCCACATTAAAAATTTTGCCCCCGATTTTAGATAAAGGAAGCTCAAGGCATTTAACATAAACCTCAACCATATCGGCAATATCGATCATTGGTCTCCAAATTTCTCCAGCCGCATCCACCGTCAATAATTTTTTAAAATATGCATCTTTCGTAAAAGAATTAAAGACAAGATCGTACCGCATTCTGGGAGAGAGCCCATAAAGCGTTCCTTTTCTTAAAATTGTGGGTTGAAAATCATTATTGGTCATTGCCCAAAGAACCTGTTCGGAACATCGTTTTGTAAACGAATATGAAGAAATCGGGTTAACATGTTCTGTCTCCTTATAAAAAGGAGGGTCAAGCGGGGTGTTTAGTGTAAAGTAGACCGAGCAAGTTGAAGCATATATAAATCTTTTAATCCCCAGGGATCTTGCCATTTTAGCTAAATTCTCTGTTGCAATATGGTTGATCATGTCGGTTAAGCGCGGGTCGTATTGAGAAGTTGGGTCTGTTGAAAATCCAGCAAGGTGAATAATAGCAAAAACATCTTTTAAAGCCTTGAGCGGAATATTTCTAATATCAGCGATGATCAAATCGATATTTTTTCTAATCTCTTTGATTGATTTATCCCCAAAAATAAGCCTATCAACAATCCGAACTCTGTAACCTCTATCAAGAAGCTTTCTTACTAAAACACTCCCGATATATCCTGCTCCACCGGTAACCAGAACAACTCCCGATTCGCTTTTGCTCATATTATTTCAGGGTCACCGACAGGAATAATAAACTTTACTCCTTTGGCTCTTAAATCGGCCTCTTTTTCTAGTACCGCATCTTTATAATTCCATGCAAGGAGTAGAAAATAATCAGGTGGAGACTTTCTTGCCTCGGTTATATCAATAACTGGAACATGAGTTCCGGGGGTGAAAAGTCCAATTTTACTGGGAAGTGCCTCTGTAGCATACTCTAAAAAGTTTTTACCAATTCCAAAGTAGTTAAGAAGGGTATTTCCTTTAGCGGGAGCGCCGTATCCTGCAATTTTGGATCCTTTGCTTTTTAGATCTTTTAACAAGGCTAAAAGTCTTTCTTTATTATCAGCAATAGTTCTTGCCAATTTTAAATAAGTGGAAAATCTATCAAGTTTTAATTCCTTTTCTTTTTTTACAAACTTCTTAACTGATGCTAAAACTCTTCTAGCTCCCTTTTTAGCTGCATACACTCTTAAAGAAACTCCCTGGACAGGAAAAGTTTTAACATCAATTATCTCCATTCCGTATTTACCAAAAAGATACATTAGGGGTTTGACTGAAAGATATGAAAGGTGTTCATGGTAAATTGTATCAAAGGTTAAATTTTCAAACATATCAGTCAAATAAGGTGCTTCGAAGATAAAAACGCCGTTATTTTCAAGCAAATTTTTTACTCCCTTAACTAAATCGTGATGATCGTCTATATGGGCAACAACATTATTGCCAATGATGACCTTTGCATGACCGTATTCTTTTACTATTTTTTCTGAAAGATCAAAGCTAAAAAATTCTGGCAGTGTAGTGATTCCATTTTTATTTGCCACTTTCGCTATGTTAATGGCTGGATCAATCCCTAAAACCTTTGGTCCACAACTCTTTATTTCAGAAAGGAGAATTCCATCGTTACTTCCAAGCTCTACAACCAGCTCTTCATTTGAAGCAATGAATGAATCCATTACTTCACTGGCATAATCCTTAAAGTGCTGCGGGAGAGACGGCATGGCAGATGAAAAATAAACATAATCTCGAAATAAAATCTCAGGACTAACCACCTCTCCAAGCTGGCTAAAATTACAGTCTTCGCAGAAAAGTACTCTTAAAGGAAATTTTAACTCCTCTTTCTCTAAATCTTTACTCTTTAGAAAAGAGTTGGCCAAAGCAGTTTCACCCAAATTAAGAAACTGTCTAAGATTGCCCCCCCCGCATATCCTGCATTTTGTAACAGTTCTATACATTAAAAATCCTCCTGCTTATCCATCTAAACCAAAAGGACAGGATATAAAGCTGTATTCTTATCGCCCATTTCGCCTGATCTTGAAATTTTTCGACGAAGGCAGACTTTCCCACTCGTTTTTTAAACGTCACCGGAATTTCAATAAAATGCATATTCTCACTAACGGTCAAAAGAACCAGTTCTGTTGCAAAAAGCGAATTTCTTGTCCTCCAAAGGGGTTTAAGTTTCTTAATAGCTTTCTTCCTAAAAAGCTTATATGTGCAACCAATGTCAGTTAAGGCATTCGTGTTAAATAAAACTTCTATGGTTTTTGCTTCAATTACATTTGCAAACTTTCTGGTCACCGTCATATCGGCTCCGGAAAGAGGAGTATTTTGACCAGTTCTTGAACCCAAGACTATATCAAACTCCTTTGCGTATATCAGAAATCTTTCCAAATCGCGCGCCTGAAACGTACCGTCGGGCTCGCAGAGCACTATTAAATCTCCCCTTGCTTCCTCTATCCCTTTTTGAAAAGCATAGCCATACCCCTGGCGTGGCTCGTGAACAAGCCTCGCCTTGGTCTTTTTAACTTCTTCCTCGGTTCCTTTTTCGGCATTATTCTCTACTACCACCACTTCATCAACAAATCCTGTTTCAAAAAACTCATTGATCACCCGCCTTACTGTTTTTCTTTCTCTGTATGTTGCAAGTACAACCGATACTTTTTTCCCTAAAAACATAATCTGCTATCTTAACACCTCCCTTCTTTTTCTTCCAATCACCTCCAATATAAGATGAATGGTCCCAATAGCAAACGACTCAAATGAGTAAATAGCCATTCTTTCTGCCCAAGGAACAATATTCAAGATTTTGAAAAGAGCTGTAAAAGACCAAAATACAATGGCCAAGATAAAAGAGAATTTGCTATTAAATCTAAGAAGAATTATTGAAGCCAGTATCCCCAAAACAACAATTGAGTTAATGGTTATAGGAAAATAAGGATAAAAATAACCGGCAGACTTAAGAAGAACCAAAAAAACAAGAAAAATATTTAAAATTGCCAACTGAAAATATTTCTTTTCCGTCCAATCTTTTAGATTTAATGAGAATTTTTTAAAAATCTTTTCCATGTCAACGCAACAACCGCCAAACCCGAAACAACCGTCAGAAATACTCCAATATTAAACAATGTTTGCCTCTTATAGTAAATCCTTACTCTATAATTTTCAGGAGCTCCTTCTATGTACCAGGCGTTTGCATATAGATTTGCTGAGAAATGCAAAGGCTTTAATTGAAGCTCCCCACCCGAACTGTCTTGAAGTGAAATTACCCAAATCGGCGAGTAGTTTTCCGAGAAAACAAGTATGTGGGGATCCTTTGTCCCGGAAACTTCCGCTTCATACATTACCGGAGATTTTTTCTCAAATCTAACTTTCGGGGAGGATATTTCCGTCACATTTTTCTCCTCAACCAAAATCAGATCATTTTTAAAAACTTTGTGAACTGATAAATCGTCGTAGCGGACTTTTGTTCCCAAGGGATCTTTTGTCCATGGCGCAGCCAGCTTTACCGAAAGAGTGGACTGTGTTTTCACCGGATCAAAGTAGAAACTGAAATAATTCCACTCGGGATAGTTTGGAAGTCTTTCAATAATACTTTTAACCAAAGTCTGGGAAGTTCCCTGCGACATAAGGACTTGGGCATTGTTTCCGTAAATCTGTTGGTACCCAAACTGAATGATATAAGAAGACATCGGGTCAAAAGATGAAACCGGAAAGCTGGCAAAAATATCCTGCTGGGATTTATTGAAAATAGACAAATAATTTTTTCCCGAAGCTTCTTCTTCGGTAAATTGTCCCTCACCCTCAATTTTGTATTCCCGAACCAAATCTTTGGAATTTAAGGCAATTTTGACAACATGTTTACCCTTTTTAAAGCTCTGTCTCCCAAATCGTATATAGCTATCGGTAACTTCTTCTGAAAACCACTCCACAGGCTCCCCATCAAGCGTTAAGCTGACTGACCGGGTTGAAAGACCGAATTCTTCTAATTTATATCTTTCCAAAACCGGTTTATATATACCGTCTTTTAGAATTTCGAAGCTGTACTCGACGAAAGACAGATTCCTAAGGGAAAGCCTGTTGGAAAGAATTGACGGCGTATAGAGAAAATCATACAAGTCATTGGCCTGGGAATTTTGCGAAACAACTGCAACCCCTGCTTTGTCCACCATCTCCGATATTGTTCTACCAACAGTATCGTCCGGATTTAATAAAACATCATTCTTTCCTATTATTTGGAGAATTTTTGCAGAATTATCCTTCGGGTAGCCAAAGTAGACATTTTGAGCACTCGAAATCATACCCAAAAAATCATCATCCGGAATCTTGTGGAACACCCAACTCCCAAAAGTTTTAGATTGTCCGCTTGCAAAAAACGAAGGCAACTTTGGCGAAAGGCTCTCTTGGTCGCGCTTTTCAAAAATTACTTCCGCATTAAGTTTTCCCGCCAGTTTTTTTGCCGCATTAAGTTCGCCCTTTTTCAAATTAACGTAAAAATCCTTAATCATACGCGAAACGGGCGCATCGGGAGAATTAAGAGACGAAAAAAGAGTCTGTCCGTCAATCATCAAGCCGAGTATCGACTCAATACCGGTAAATCCCCATTCAAACCTTTCTATTTCGTCATCCGGATAACCTATTATCCTGCCTTTCAAATCCGCATCCTTCAAAAACTTCTGCGCTTCAAAAACATAATCCGGAAATTCCACGAAAAAGCTGTCATATCTTAGGGGCCGAAAAATTTTTCCGGTTATTAAGGGATAGGAATAAAAAAGGTTTCCGACAAGTAAAATCCCCACGAAAAAATTAATAAGAAGTCTTTTAGACTTAAAATTATAGAGAAAAAGACATGTCAATCCCGCCAGTGAAAGGAAAGTCATGGGTGTAAATATATACCAGGGGCTGCGAAAAAGGGAAAAAAACGGCAGATGTCTAAATAGCCAATTAAATAAAAATCCTGTAGGGGGATGGGTTCCGCTTCCCAAAAACACGCCGACTAAAAACATTAATCCAAAGGCTGAATAAAGTACACCCATTCCCCTCTTTGCAACCAGGAACGAAAGTATTGCCAAGGTGGTAATTAGAAAACTGAAAAGAATAAAGGGCAGTTTTAGAAAAAAATTTGTGGCGTAAGGAATATAAAGAGCAAGGCCAGTGGCAGTATCCACCGCATACCAATCCCACGCCCCCTGGAGTCTCATAACGTTAAGGAGGCTGGTATTCTCTGAAAGACTTTGAACCCAATTTGTAAAGCCGATTTTATCAATGCTCCCAGACGGACCGATCGTCGAAAAGATATAATTTAGAGTCGGAAGGAGCCAAAAAGCGTTGGCTAAAAGAATAAATATGGAAAATACCGAAAAATTCTCAAATTTTAAACGAAATCCCTTAAAACCGCCATTAAAGATAAGGTCGCTAATAAAAAAAATAAAAACAACTATCCAAAAAGAAATAAAGTAGGAAGGATTTATTCCGCTCCCGGAAAGAACTATACCCAAGAAGAAAGAATAAAGACCAAGTTTTATCTTTATTAACTTCCCCCGGAAGGCCATAAGAAGAAGATAAATTCCAAAAGGAATTCCGGAAACTAGTGCAAGATTTGCGACTTTTACATTTTCCCAGGTGTTAAATAGATAAATATTAAGCGAATACAAAACCACAAAAAGAATTTGAATGAGAACATTCTTTGAAAATATTGCTTTTGCCATAGTGTAGCTTGAAAAAATTATCAGTGAAAACCAGAATACTAGACTTATTATCTGAGTTGCCTGAAGATTAAAACCCAAGACGGTTGGTATTACTTGTATCAGATGAAAAAAAGCCCCGGCAACGGAAGAGGAAAAATCTCCGCCGGCATTGGCAACGGAATTCCAAACAAAAAACCTCCTCTGAAACCAAACCACCGGATCAAGCGGAAAATTTGTGTCTACCCCATTTATAAGATATCCTTCTTTTCCGAAAAACCAGATTAAAGGTGTCAGAGAAAAAACCGCCAAAACTATTAAAATCCAATTTTTAGTTAATATTTTCACTCCAAAGCCTCTTTCTAATCTCTTCGGTTATGTCGGTCAAGCTGTTGGTTTTAGAATTCCATTTAAAAGCTATAACCGAATCTTCGGAGAGATTATACCCTTCAATAGTCTTTTTAAAAAGTCCTAGATCCCTGAAGTAACCAAACCCCCGGTCACCGGTTTCAATGTATCCCTGATCGACAATCTCCCATAAAAAACGGTTTTCATAAAACTTATCGGGAAAAGCCTCCGAGCGGTTGTACCAAACCAAAAGCGTTTGCCCCAATCCTGATTGAAAAGGAAATATTTTTTCATTTTCAGGTAAACCATAATAGGAAATATCGCTTTCTGTATAAAAAACCACCCTTTCAGGAAGATCCGGATGCTTTTCTGTTATTTCATTCAAAATATATCTTCTGATTTCCCCTCTTTCCGCAAACTGGTTTAGATTTTTATCTAGCCAATAGATATTAAAAAACAAAATCGGTAAAAGCAGCAGAAAGAATTTTACTAAATTGGCTTTTGAATAAAAATGAAGAGTCGCAATGATAAAAACGGCAACACCGATTGAGGCAAAATACAGATTTCTCGAATCAACGACAAAAATTACATTTGGCTGTTCCGGAGCTAGAAAAAAAATAAAAGAATTAAGTATCGCCCACCCTAAGCCCAATAATATTATATTTTTTCTTCTTGAGAATATAATGATTAAAAAGGCTATCGAGAGAGAAAGAACTTCCATTACTCTTTTTACAACAAAAATTTCAAATTCAGGGCTTCCGGGAATTCCAGTAAGTCTTTCAGGTAAAATGGTAGCAGTCTGTCCCGCTGTAATTTTAATAAGCTCCGAAGGAAAAACAGTTTGTGACAAAACTTTTAAAGGAAGCGTCGTAAAGTTATAAATAAGCTTTTGGGTAGACTGGGACTGGGTTACCAGTTCATTTACTCCAACATTTGGCGCAAAAAACATTGCTACCCGGAGCAGAATATAAAAAACCCCGGAAAAAGCAATCCACAAGAAGTGCTTCGTTTCAATCTTGTTTTTACGTTTAAATAAACCGATAACAAAAAATAGCGGAAACAGTCCGATTGTAATTTCTTTAAAAAGAAGGGATACTCCAAGAACTATTAACGACCAAATCAAGTACTTGCCCTCTTCTTTTTTTAGAAAAACAAAAAATAAAATTGAGGAAACTATTCCAAGAAGAGAAGAACTTAGAGTTGATATATCGGCAACAACCCAGGAAACTGCTTGATTTGGAGCCGCCAAAACCCCAAAAAGTAGCGCGGAAGAAAAAGCCAGGATTTTATTTCCTTTAAAAATTAATTTTGCCAAAAAATAAAAAGCGGCAACAACCAATAAATGAAGGGCCAATCCAAGTACGGCAAATTTTGAATAGTCCATTCCCCAAGCTGAAAACAATATATGCTGCACTACCCCGGTCAAGGGATTGTAGTGACCAATATTGGGAGCAAAAAAGAATTTTAAAGCATCAATAAAGTTTAGGTTTCTGTTTAAAAAATAAATTGTAAAACTGAACCATTCGTCTTGCTGAAAAAATCCACCTACTATTCCTTTATAAGCAAAGGCAACAATAATAAGTAACAAAACCAGCAAGGCTTTCTCATTTTTAAATCCCATATCCGGAAAGTTTTATCTTTACGCCCAAAAGCTTCAATGTGTAATAAAATACTATCAAGAAAAGCGTATATAGGCAAAGAAACGGGTGGATTAAGTAAATAGTTTTCTTTCTAACCAGAAATAAACCTATCGAATCAATAACTGGGGCAATAACAGATAAACAGTAGGGAATAAATAAAAATTTCTTTACGCCATACCACGAGGGGAAATATTTTTCTCTGCCCTTAAATCCGCCCTTACCCATGGGAGTTTCATAAACATTATTCTTAATTCTAGATCTAATTTTTTTTAAGTAGCCCCCGATTGTTGCAGCTGAGTAGTGGATCACAGGATCACCTTTCATAACTACCACCAGATTTCCTTTTGATAAAAGAAGATAAAACAAATGAATATGTAGTGAAGGCATTGTCAAAATTTTTGGGAAAGTTTTTTTAACATATTTAAGATCAATCATCACACCCATAGATATAAGTTCAATAAAAGGAGGGATCGGGAAACTGCTAAAATCAAAAATAACTCCAAGATCATTCTCATAAGCTTTCGGGTACTTCATTACAAGCTCTCTTAGAAACCAATTTGCATCTCTCCCGCTTCTATACATAAAAAGAGAGAATGGATCTCCATAGTCATTAATGTAGTAATTGATATCCGGATAAGCGCTAGGCTTTTTGTATCCGCTGCTTATGACGGCCTTGACACTATCGTTTCCCGTCACGATTAAACATTTATTTTTAATACTGTCGCGGTTTTCCAAAACCTCATCGCTGTCCAGAAAAATAAGGAGCTCGCCTCTTGCCGATTTATAACCAATGTGCTTGGCAAAAACCAAATCGACTTTGGGGTTTGGAATAATTCTTGCATTATAATTCCTAGCGACCTCAAGCGTTGAGTCCTTCGACCCCCCATCAATAATAAGAATCTCGAGTTTGGCCTTTGGATAGCTTTGCCGTTTGATCGCCTTAAGGACAAACGGAAGAGTTTTTTCGGAATTTAAGGTTGCAATCGCAATACTGACAAGCGGGTATTTCATTTGTTGGAAACTAAGTAATCCACTATAATCTTTGAAGGGCTTAGCCTCAGCTTAATCTTTTCTCTTTTGTAATCGCGGTAATTTTCCAAAAAGTCTTTTATAATTCCCTTTTTCTCTTTACTCAAGACCACATTTTTCCCCAACCCCTCAGTTCTTTCGGTGCGATTCCTAAGAAGCAAACATGGCAAACCCAGATAATAGGACTCTTCCTGGTTGCCACCTCCATCGGTAACAATAAACTGCGCCTTTTTGAGTAAAGCTAAATACTGCCCGAAAGGAAGTCTTGGAAAAAGGATTACTTGCCCCGACAACCGCGGTATTTCTGGGGTCGTTGCGTGCTTTATAAAAATGCATTTTACTTGCTTGGGAGAATTTCTAATGACAAAGTTAATCAAATCTTTGCTTTTTTCCCTCTGAAAAATAACGTGTTCCTGCCTATGAAGGATTAAGATAAAATATTTACCCCCCGCTTTCGGTTTTTGGGTGGGTTGCGCCCTAACACTTTCTACAAAAGTATTTTGAAAGGTGTTGATTTTTTTTCCTCCAATAGTTTTCAGGTTATTAAGACTCCACTTATTTGGACAAAAGTGAATGTCCGCTATTTTTGAAATTAAATACCTAGTAATTTCCTCAGGGAATGGCTCAAGAAAATTGAAAGATCTTAAGCCCGACTCAATATGGACAGTCTTCAATCCAAAAATTCTGGCAATAACAGCTCCGATAAGAGATGTGACGGTGTCTCCATGAACTATAAAAAAAGTCTGGGACCTATTCCCCCTCGTCAGCTCTCTAAATAACAGAAACGGTGATGTAAAGGTAGTTTTAAAAGCCCAAAGCAAAAAAAGAAAAACCGAGGACTTGTTCATCTTTTTCGGCAAGACGATATCCGGATTTGTTTTTTTTATTAAATCCTTAACCTCGGCAAAGTTTACATCCGTTTGGCCTGAAGTAATTATCTTGAACTTTATCTTTCTTTTCTCAAGTTCTCTTATCACGGGAGATAATTTAATCAGTTCGGCCGTCGTGCCAATAAAAAAGTAAATCTTTTTCCTCATCAGCTATAATATACACCATGAGGGCCTTTTTGGTCATTCTTATCCCAGCTCTCTCTTTTATCCTTGCTTTAATCACAATCGATGATTACGGGATAAACTGGGACGAACCCTACCACTACCGGCGCGGTCAGGCATTTTTGCACTACTACCTAACCGGCAAAAAAACGTACGAAGGTCTTCCTAAATATCCTCCTCTAAAGGGAACCACAGATACTCCAGGATTTAGGAATTCCGACGAACTCTTTAATGAGGTTTTAAAAAATCCCTCTCTCTCAGACCCAAATTTCAGGCGAAGCTACTACCAGAACGATGCATGGAACGGTGAATTTTTTATTGATGTAGAAAACCCTTCCGGTCATCCCCCTTTAAACGACACATTGGCTTCCCTGTTTAATAAAATTTTCTATCAAAAATTGGGCATCTTTGGAGATATCGAAAGCTATCATCTGTTTATAATATCGGCCGTTTCTCTGGCTGCCTTCTTCATAGCAATCTTTATGTGGCGCGAGTTCGGGTTAATCGAGTCAATAATAACCTCTCTGGCCTTTGCTACCTACCCCCTGCTTCTCGGAGAACAGCATTTTAATATCAAAGACCCCGTGGAGACAGCATTTTATTCCATAACTATTATCGGTGTTTACCTCGGGGTAAAAAGAAATAAATTATTCTGGTTTTTACTTGGTACTTTATTTTTTGCTTTCGCCTTGTCAACTAAGTTTAATATAGTATTTTCAATAATTCCTCTGGGAATATGGTTTTTCGCAACAAGAGTTAAGGCAACTAAAAAGATCTATCTCGCACTCCTTGTTTCTCCCCTAATAATTTTTGGGGTATTTTTTCTCTCCTATCCAGCTCTTTGGCAAAATCTGCCGAATGGATTTATGAAAGTTGTTGATTTTTACCTTCGTGAAGGTTTTTCAAATCCGCAATCCCAGAGTCCCGCTCTTTGGATAATCTATACCACCGCCCCGATTGTTCTTGCTTTAATCTTGGCTGGAATGATAAATATCAGAAAGTTAATTAGAGAAAGCACATTTACACTTCTTGTGGTTTTGTGGTTAACAATAACAGTAGGAAGAGTCAGCCTTCCCGGCATGTCAAGTTATGGAGGGGCCAGACTAATAATGGAATATATCCCGGCTCTTTCAATGTTTGCGGGAATTTCTGCCGGCTATTTAATTAGAGGCCAAAAAACAAAATACTCAACCTTGTTTTTATTAATAATATTACTTGGATTTCTACCTTCCATTATTAAACTTATTCAAATCCACCCCAATGAAAATGTTTACTTCAACTTTATAGTCGGGGGCCTTTCCGGAGCAAAAGAGAAAAATTTGGATTCATGGGGAAATTCATACGGAAATGCGTACTATCCTGCTATAACCTGGCTAAACAAAAACAGTGAAAAAGACAGTAGACTCACTCTGCCTATTAATTCAATCGTAAATATTCCAAGATATAAGTTAAGAGGTGATATTTCACTGTCTGAGACTTACTGGTCAGGGCCAAGTCACGAAGGTGAATATGTTCTTGAACTAACTCACAACTACCCGCCTAGGAACTGGTACAGCCTGAAATATCTGGAAACAGTAATGGAGCCTGTTTACGAAGTTAAAGTTGACGGAGTAGCTATCGCAAAATTATGGAAAAATGACAGCAAGTTTGTAAAAGAAGAATATAGAAACCTCAAAAAAATCGCATTGGAGTTAGATATCAAAAAAGTCCAAAATCAGTTGATTATTAACCTTCCAGAAATCAGAAAACTCATGCAAATCTCAATTGATATTCCAACCCAAAATTGTAAGCCCATCAAAACTGGATTCGTCAGAACAAGCGTTGATGATACAACCTGGTCACGGGAGCCGGAAGATATTGCCCGCGATCAATTAAAACAGGCGGCTATCAGAGAGGCAGAAGACACATTTGACTTTTACTTTGTGGCAAAAGATACAAAAATTATTGTCTTTGAAATTGAAAATGAAGATGCATGTCTTTTAAGTGGTTCTACGGCCTGGGCCACAGTACTTCAAGTCCCTTGATAATTATTTCGGAAGGCGCGGTGAAATCTGCAAGCTTAAGTTTTTTAATAACCAGTCCTTTTGGAGGAATGGTGATGGAATATCTATGAAAATTTCCATCGTAAATCAAATTAATGCTGGAGACCTCTGTTGTTTGCCAGATGTTCGTATCGCCTTCCATCCAGTAAACCTTTA
>Ga0209518_1003026_pt1 | contig 14810 bp, 13 predicted proteins | sample RifGroB1_FD_183993 | JGI IMG/M metagenome (GOLD analysis project Ga0209518, IMG submission 183993) | Groundwater microbial communities from Rifle, Colorado, USA - Groundwater B1 (SPAdes) (version 2) | ecosystem: Environmental > Aquatic > Deep subsurface > Groundwater | place: Rifle, Colorado...
CCGAGCGCCGCTTCCCGCGCATCCTCATCCGCTACGAGTTGACTTCATCCGGGCAGGCTGCTAGCGTGCACCCTGCCTGGGAGGAGGCGAAGGAAGAGGGATTCGACCCCCGAGACGCTGGGCGGCTGCCTTTGCAGGGAAGGTCGCCCGTTGTCTGCCTGATTTAGAGTCAGGTGCCTTCGGCCGCTCGTGCCATTCCTCCAGGTGATGCCGTCCCCGGCAACCCGTAATGGGTTGCCGCTTGCAATCCCCGGGGAGCCCCCAAAGGGCTCCCCGTATTCGTTTCTTGGGCTTCGGCATGATTCGGAGATGTCGCCGCTTCGGGGTGGCTGGGCTGGAAGGATCGGCCATCGCCCAGCTTTCCCGGCACGAGTAACAGGACCGCGTTCGGCCCTAGCGCAACCCCGTCAGGGATCAACCTGACCCACTACCTTCGCCGGTGACCTCTTGACATCCGCGAGCGACCCCTCGTAGGCTGTCCGGCGTGGACCCCATGGAGGGCGGCATGGAGCACGACGACCACCGCAAGAAGGCCCGGGAGCGTGCGGCCGCGAAGGCGTACGACCGGGCTGCTGCGTCCTCGCCGCCTGGGGAAGGGGGCCGCTTCATGGCGATGGAAGGCATGATGGAGACCAAGGGGGCGAAGTCGCCCGCTGGGCTCGCCGCCCACATCGGCCGTCGCAAGTTCGGCAAGGGCCGCTTCCAGAGGATGGCTGCGGCGGGGAAGAAGGGGTAGGTTTTGTCCGGGGCAGGCTGCCCCGGCGAAGGGGGCCACGGACGGCCCCAGCAGGTTGTACGGCGGGCCCGGTAGGGGCCCGACGAGACCTCGGCGGAGGGGAGAGCGTCGAGCCCACATAGCCGGGCGCGGTTGACCCGGCGCAGGCCCCGGAGACGGGAACCTCGGCGGTGTGGCAGCCGCCGGGGCCATCGACGCCACCGCAGGGGTTCATGCCATGGGTTCCGTAGGCCTCGAAGACACCCCCATCATCAGCGACCGCAGGGTGTGGCTCAAGCCGGTCACGCGGACGGTTTCTCCGCTCCGTGGGACGGTACAGCACGCCTCGGGGACGCTCAACGACCTGACGGCCTCCGGGACGTACACGGGGGTCGGCCTCGCCAAGTTCCACGTCGAGATCGCCACGGCGGCGGCGCCGGACACCTTCGACTGGAGCCTCAGATCGGAAGGTGCGACGCTGGCCTCGGCGTCGGGCGTCGCGATCGTCGCCGGCGCGCAGTACCTCGCCGAGGGGATCTCCGTCACCTTCGCGGCGACGACGGGCCACGCTGTCGGGGAGGAGTGGGACTTCCTCGTCGACGCCGTCGAGGACCTCCACCGGAACACGTCCGGCGGGTACGCCAAGCGCATCGTCGGCAAGGTCCGCCACGAGGCCGGAGCCGTCGTCGACGAGGACGGCCGCGTTCCGCTCAACGAGCTGTACGCGGACCGGCCGTTCTTCCGGTTCGACGGGGTCGACGATCGCGTGCAGGTGGCGGACGACGCGGACATCGACGTCGGGGTCGACGACTTCACGGTTCAGGTGGTCTTCCGCCCGGAGACCGTGACCGCCGCCGTCCAGCAGCTCCTCAACAAGGAGTCCGGGGGCATCGGCTACGGCCTCCAACTCCGTCGCGAGCGGCTGTACTTGCGGATCGACGACAACACCGTGGACGCCTCGGGGTTCGTCTCGGGGTCCGTGGCGGCGCTGGGCCAGGTGTGCAACGCCGTCGTGGTCGTGGATCGGAGCGGGAACGCCACGGCCTACGTGAACGGCGAGGCGCTCGACGACTCGGCCCTCGCGGTCTCGACGGCGGCGTTGACGCTGGCGAACGCCGGGGTCTTGCGGGTCGGCACGGAGTCCGGCGGGACCACGCAGCCCTTCCGCGGCCAGGTCTACGCGGCCCGGGCGTGGAACTACGCGTTGACGGCCGCCGAGGCCCGGGGGATGTCGAAGAACGGCACCCAGGCATTCAACGCCATCGGCGGTGCGGCGACGGAGCACCTCCAGGACGGCGGCGGGTTCGGGGCGACCTGGACGCTGACGAACAACTTCGCGGCGGCCGGCGGTGGGCTCCGGTGGCTGTGGGCGGGGAACAACACGTCGTCGGCGACGCAGACCTCCGTGAACCGGACGGTGGCGGGGACCGGGCGGAAGCGGTACCGCTTCACCTACGACGTGACGTCGATCACCACGCCCCCGGACGGGACGGTGACGGCGACGCTGACGACGGGGTTCGCGTCGACGGCGGTGACCCTCGACGTGGCCTCGACCGGCCGGAAGGTCTTCGAGTTCGAGTCCGCGGCGGGTGCGGCGACGGGGAGCTTCGTCTTCCAGGTCGTCGGCTCGGGCGGCACGCTCGGCGAGTTCCTCCTCGACAACTTCGCCCTGATCGAGATCGGCGTCGTCGGCGAGTGGGACGGGGACGGGATCGTCGCCGGCGGGACCTGGTACGACGGGTCCGGGAACGGCAACGACGGGACGGCGACGGGGGCCACGGCCCACAACCTCCCCCAGGCGGGTTCCGTGGTCGGCGACTTCTTCGTCGGCGGGAACCTGACCGTCACCGGGAACGCGACGGTCAACGGGACGACGACGACGTTCGACGTCGACAACGTCATCACCGAGGACCCCCTGATCTCGCTGGCCCGCAACAACGCGGGGAACGTGCTCGACCTCGGCCTCTACGGCCAGTACAACGACGGCACCGAGCGCTTCGCAGGCCTGTTCCGGGACGCCACGGACGGCGTGTTCAAGCTGTTCGACACCCTCACGGTCGAGCCCACGACCACGGTGGCGACGGGCGACGGGTCGTACGACCACGGCGACCTCCGGGTGGGCGGGCTCACGGTCGACGACGCGACGAGCCTCGGCGGGGATGTGACGTTCCTCGCCGGTGGCGACCGGGCGATCTCCATCGCGGCGGAGGCAGCGGACACGGCGGGCCGGAACCTCACCGTGTCCGCCGGGGCGGGCGGCGCGGCCGTCGCGGCCCCCGGTGGCGCGGGTGGCGCTGGCGTCTACGTCGGCGGGACCGGCGGTGCCGGGACCGGCGCCCTCGCGGCGGGGGCCGGCGGCCAGGTCATCGTCGCCGGCGGCAACGCGGGCGCGACGGGTGGCGGCGGTGACGGCGCTGGCGGCGACTTGCTCCTCCGGGGCGGCAACGCCTCGGGCGCAGCCGTGGACGGCGTGGTCAGGATCGGTGCCACGAACACCTCGGCGGTGATCGTCACCCCGGTGACGACCTTCTCGGCGCTCGCGGACTTCGACCTCGGGGCCACGCTGGCCGCGGGCCAGGCGATCGCCGGCGACGGGGCTCTCCGGGTCGGCGTCGCGGCGGGAGCGTTCGACCTGTCGCTCCGCATGGGCGACGCGGCGGGCGCTCAGCGCGTCCTCTTCGAGGACTCGGCGGGCGTCACCCAGGCGTCGGTCAACTCGGACGGCCTCGGTACGTTCACGGGGCTCAGCCTCGGCTCGGCGGGCGCTCGCCCGCTCAAGGTCATCGGGACGCTCGGGACGGGCTGGTACACCTGGGACACGAACCCGGCGGCGGGGTACTTCCTCACCCTCGGGGCCGAGTCGTGGGAGTGCGTCGCCGCCGCCCCGGCCGGCACGCAGTTCCTCCGGGACGCCGGGACCGCCGCGGCCACGATGGCGAACTTCGTCTCCCGTGTGAACAGCGACTCCGCGGTCGCCCGTGCGGTGGCCCTCGACTCCGAGACGGCGGCCGTGTTCGCCCGGACGGTGGGCGGCGGCAACCTCGCCCTCGCCTCGACGGACGCCGGGGTCATCGCCTCGGCCGCGGCCATGACCGGCTCCGAGGCGGCGGCGGAGAAGTCCGTCATCGCCGGGACGTACGCCGTCACGGCGGCGGACGTCACCGCCATGGCCCCCGGCGGGGAGAACGACGAGGTCGCCCTCCGCACCCTCAACTCGACGGTGGCCCCGATCCTCGTCAGCTTCGAGGTGCGGGACGTGAACGGCGTCTTCAAGAGCAAGGCGACCATCGGTGCCCGTCTCCTCCAGGAGGGGGCGGCGAACGAGTGGGTGCTCGCCGTGCGCGAGCAGGGCGCCGGCCCCGCGGTCCTCGCGGCGACGGACGTGATCTCGTACCTCTGCGCCGTGACGGCGTAGGCAGGAGAGGCTGACATGGCAGGCGAACTGAACGCCGCCCAGATCAACCTGGGCGCAGAGGACTTCGGGCCGGGGTCGGACGGGGCCATCGCCTCCGGGGCGGGAGCAACCGTCCTCTCCCGGGACTCGTTCTACACGGACGTCACGCTCGCCAACGGCGACGTGATGAACCTCAACGGGTTCTCCGCCTTCATCTCGGGCACGCTCACCCTCTCGGGGACGGGCGTCGCCAGGGCTGCGGGCGGCAACGGCGTCGGCGGGGCGGGGGGAGGCGCCGGCGGCACGCACTCGGTTGGCTCCGGCGCCTTCTACCAGGGCCAGGCGGGAGGCGCCGGCGGAGCCAACGGCGGAGGCGGAGGCGCCCCCGGCGTGGCAGGGACGGGAGGGACCGCAGCGACCGGCATGGGTGGCGGTGGGGCCATCGGCGGCGCGGGCGGAAGCAACGGCGGCGGCAACGCCGGAGGCGCCGGGGGCGCAGCGGCGGCCACCACGCTCATGCCCACCTACACGAAGGCCCTCCGGCTCATCCGGGACGCCGCGGGGCAATCCGTCCAGGGTGGCCCCGGCGGTGGCGGCGGTGGCGGCGGCGGCACCTCGGCAGGCGGCACGGGGGGTATGGGCGGCGGCGGCGGTTCGGGCGGCGGCGTGGTCGCCATCTTCGCCAAGACCATCGTGAACGGCGGGACCATCTCGGCCAACGGCGGCAACGGCGGCAACGGCCAGGCGGCCAGCGCCGGGGACGCCGGCGGCGGCGGTGGAGGCTCGGGCGGCGGGGGAGGCACGCTCTTCCTCGTCTACAAGAACTACTCGGGCTCCGGCTCGCTCTCCGTGACGGGTGGCGCTCTGGGGACGGGCGGTGCCCTCTCGGGGGCTGGCGTGATCGGCTCCGACGGCAGCGCCGGCTCGGCGGGCCAGGTCGTCCGTATCGACCTCGGCGCCGGAACCGTGACGGTGGCGTAGAGCAACGAAGCGCGGGACACCCGGGGGGCCGGCGTCTCTCCCCCCAGGGCGCCGCCCCCGGGGCCCGCCTTGAACCCGCCACCCTCTGTGCGTTACGGTAGGCTCCTCCGGAGGGGAGAGGAGTCGTCATGCCCGCCACCCTGCGTCCTGTGAACAACGGCCCCGAGTTCGACCTCAAGAACGCCTACCTCGACCCGGATGACCCGGGGGCGATGCTGGTTCCGATCCTCACGGACCCGTTCGGGAAGAAGCGGTTCACGGAGGCTGGTCTCCGGGCGTCCGTCGCGCGCTGCGACGGGATGCTCTCGGGTCCGCGGGACCGGACGCACCACCAGTGGGACGCCCTCTTCCGGGCCGCCCTGGAGCGGTTCGAGGCGCTGTCGGTGTCGGTTCGCCCCGCCGAGGACAGCCCCCCTCCGGCTGTCGTCCCTCCGCCCCCGCCGGAGGATCCGCGCCGGCCGCGCAGGCGGGCGGGCCGGCCGACGCCGCCCTAGCAGGTGGCCCTCTCGAAGGACGAGGCCAAGGAACTCGCCCTCTGCGCGCGTGACTTCGGCCACTTCGCCGCCAGCTACGGGCGCATCGTCGACAAGCACGGCCACCTCGTCGACCTCGTCGACCCGGCATCCCCGCGCCCTGCCCGGGACATGATCTGGGCGGACCTCGCGGTCTTCCTCTGGGTCTTCTACCTGAAGGCCAGGCAGCTCGGTTCCTCCGCCGCGATCGCCTTCTGGCTCTTCTGGCGGTGCCTGTTCACGCCGAACTACAAGGTGCTCGTCGTGGCCCACCGCCGGACGACGGCGGAGGACATCTTCGACAAGTTCTACATGACCTATTACGCCTACCTCCCGGCGTGGATGCGGCGTCTGTTCAGGGTGAAGCGGTCGAACGTCCGCGAGCTCCGCTTCTACCATGGGGGGTTCATCCGGGTCACGACCGCCGACAGCCCCGAGGCCCTCGGAGGCACGTACAACGCCGTCCACCTCACGGAGTCGTCCCAGTACGAGCATTTCGAGAAGACGGTCTCGGCCATCCTCCAGACGGCGGGCCCCGACGCGCAGATCATCTTCGAGACCGTGGCGAACGGCCCGAACGAGACGCACGAGTTCTGGAACGGGACGGGGCACTTCGCCCAGGCGAAGCACTTCAAGCGCCGGTTCCTCGGCTGGATGCTCGATCCGGAGTACGTCGGCCGGAGGGTAGGTCTCACGGGGCAGCGGTACGTCGTCGACCTCGGGGTCAACGCCCAGGGCGATCCCCAGGTCTTCGAGGTGGACCTGGACAAGGACCCCCTCGACGAGCGGTGGCAGAAGTACCGGGAGGACCACGACATCCCCCTGGAGCGGATGGTCTGGGCGAAGCTGTGCCTGGAAACGAAGTGCGCCGGAAACTGGGACACCTTCCTAGAGCAGTACCCGCCCTCGGCGGACGTCGCCTTTCTGCTCGGTGGCCGGCCCTTCTTCGACGTCAAGTTCCCAGAGGTTCTCGGCGGAGAGGATACCCAGGGGCTCACGGTCTACGTCCCGCCGCAGAAGTTCAGGGCCTACGCGATGGGCGTGGATGTCGGGCCCGGGGCGCCCGGGGGCTCCTGGTCAGCCTTGTCGATCGCCGACGCCACCCACGATAACGCCATGGATCAGGTAGCGGCGGCCGGATGGGAACTGGAGCCCATCGCCTTCGCCGAGAAGTGCTACGCCCTCGCCGTCCAGTTCAACGACGCTTTTGTCTGCATCGAGGCGAACAACGTGGGCGTGACGGTGATCGAGTGGTTCCTGCGGCAGGGGTACTCGCGCCTGTTCGTCCGGCAGGTGGTGACGAAGATCAAGAAGCGGCTCGTGCAGCGGGTGGGCTTCCAGACCGGGGAGGGCACCCGGTTCATGGCCCTGTCGGCGTTCAACGACAAGCTCCGGAAGCGGGAGTACACGCTGCGCGACCCGCGGAGCAAGCGGGCCGTGAACAGCTTTGCCTACAACGCCAAGGGCCGGCCGGAGCACGCCAAGGGGAAGCGGGATGACTTCACGTTCGCGGATGCGATGGTCGTGCAGGCGTCCGCGGCGATGGGGCGGGTCCGGCAGGAGGTGATCCAGAAGCGCCGGCCGACCTCCGTCGAGGAGGTCCTCCAGTGGGAGCTTGCCAACGGACGGCTCTACGTGGGGACGAACGAGATCTTCGCGGACGACTTCGACGACCCGGTGCGGAGGCTGCTACCGGGGAACCCGCGAAGCATGTCGGAGACGCTGGCGGGGACGATCCTTCCGCGGTAGGCGGAACGCCGCCCGGCCAGCTTCGCGTTCACGACGCCTTCCCGTCCGGCGGCGGCGCGTCCGGCTGTGCGGCCTTCTTCTGCCGCGCTGCGACGCACTCCGGGCAGGTGTGCCGCTCGCCCGGGCCCGCGGGCCCGATGACGTTGTCCGCGGCCCAACCCTGCGGGAGTTGGAGCTTCGGCGTCGACCACGGCGTCGGCACGGCGGCAGGGACTTCCTTCCGGCCGACGGTGCCGCAGGTGTCGCACGTCGCGTAGCAGGCGATCCTCACTTCCAGGGCCATGTTCAGCTCCTTGAGTCTTGCACCTTGCGGGCGATGTACTCCTTCACGTCGTAGCGGACGAACCGGAGGGTGCCCCGCTTCCCGGGGCCCACCGTGAACGAGCGGATCAGGCCGCGTTTCGCCCAGATCCTCATCGTCCGTGGCGACACTCGCAGGATCGTGGCCGCCTCCGCTGCCGTGATCAGGTCGTCGTCCGCCACGGCCCTATGATCGCGCACCCGGCGCGCAACAACAACCATTTACGACCATTCACGTACAAGTGCGTACAAGTACGTGAAAAACAAGAGTTTGTCCGCTTGCAATTGGCCGCGAAGCGTCCCTATCCTCGCGGCGCGGAGCACGATCCGGGCGTACCCCGTGTAGCTCCGAGCGAGGGAAGGACCATGGGACTGCTTGACGCAACCGCTGTGGCAGGGATCGCGGAGAGGCTCTCCGGCGGAGGGGATGGCGGGGGCGCCGCGCCTCCGGCGCCTCCGGCCGCCGAGGGGTCGCCCCCCGCGCCGTCCCCGGCCTCGGCGCCGGCGCAGGGTGGGGGGGCGGCGCCCCCGAAGCCCGGCGAGCCGGCGAAGCCGCCTGGGACGGAAGCCAAGCCGCCCGGGGGCGCCGGCACGGAGGCCGACGAGACCGCCGGCCACCCAGTCCCCTACAACCGCTTCAGAGGCGTCAATGAGGCCCGGAAGGCGGCGGAGGGGAAGGCGGCGGCGCTCGAAGCGAAGCTCACCGCCAGGGACGCCGAGGTCGCCGACCTCAAGAAGCAGATCGGGTCCTTCCGTTCCGTGTTCGGGCAGCCCTCCCAGGCGGGAGGGTCGCCCACGGCGCCGTCATCCGGCACCCCGAGGCAGCCAGCCGGCCAGCCCGCGAAGGACTGGCTCGACGAGATGATCCTCGGGACAGGAGGCGGGCAGCCGGCCGCGGGAGCCCCGCAGGACAACGAAGCCTTGCGCTCGGCGCTCGACAAGGTGAGGCAGGAATACGGGGGGCGCATCGACGCCGCCTCGAAGGCCATCCTCGCCCGGGTCGACGCGCTCGATGAGCGCCTGGCCGGGTTCGACATCGACGGGGAGATCGCTGCCGCGATCGAGGAGTTCCCGGACGTTCCCGAGAGGCTCCTGCTGGACGCGGTCCGGCGGGACGGCAACGCGGACATCCGGGCAATCGCCGAGCAGTACCACCTGCACGTCGCCGAGATCGAGGAGCGGGCGATCGCCCGCCACACGGCGGCGGCGGGCGGTTCGGCACCCCCTCCGGGCACGCCGGGAACGCCGGCCCCGTCCGCCCCTCCGCGCCCTCAGGGCGGCGGCGGGGCGCCGTCGGGAGCGGCCGCCCCAGGGCAGTCGGAGGGTCCACCCAAGACCATCAAGGAGGGGGCGGCCAGGGCCCGGGCATTCCTGGGCCTGTAAGCCAAGCCCCGACACGGAGAACGGTTCATGCCAGCAACCCTCGGCGCCATCACCACCACGGAGGTCTCCAGCGGGACCCTCGCGGGGATCCTCAAGGACTTCTTCCTCACCCCCGTCCAGGAGCAGCTCACCCAGGAAGTCATGGCCCTGGAGTTGTTCGAGAAGGACACGGTGACCTGGAACGGCCTCCAGGCCATCATCCCGGTCCACACCGCCCGCAACGCCGGCGTCGGCTCCCGGGCGGAGAACGGCACCCTGCCGGTCGCCGGCAACCAGACGGTGCGCCGGCTCGCCATCTCGGCCCGGTACATCTACGGGTCGTTCTCCCTGTCCGGCCCCGCCATCGAGGCGGCCAAGGCGAGCAACGCCGGCGCCCTCATCTCCAGCATGGAGCTGGAGATGAACCGGGTGAAGGACGACGTCCGGGACTACTGCAACCGGAAGCTGTTCTCCGGCCAGCGGATCGTGGGCTTCATCCACGAGCACGTGGCCGGCGGAGGCGGCAGGCAGTGGGAGTTCTCGGGCGACACCGCTCGCCTCGCCGAGATGCTGGTGGAGGCCCTCGGCAACGTCGACTGCCAGATCCTCCGGATGGACACCTACGCCAGCATCTACAACGACGAGTTCTCGGCGGTGGACCAGACCGGCAGCCGGATCACCCTCGTCGCGGCGCTGGACACCACGGCCGGCGGCGTGAACGCGATCCCGACGGGCGTCGCGATGGCGGTCATGGTCGACGAGGCGCTCGTCGTCACGAAGGACTCCGAGCCGCAGGGCCTGTACGGCAACCTCGCGGAGGCGGCCCACTTCGGGCAGGACCGCACGGACGCCACGGGCGACGTGCAGCTCCAGTCGATCATCCAGACCCACATCCTGACGGGCGACCACTCCCGCGGGACGCTGGCGGCGAAGCGCCTCCAGGGGATCTTCGACGAGATCCACCTCCAGTCGGGCCAGGAGCCGGACGTCCTCCTCTCGCACCCGGTCATGCGGCAGGAGTACACGGCGCTGATGAACAACGCCGCGGCGTCGATGGCGCTGGACCCGCGGACGGCGGCGAAGCAGGGCGACCTCGGGTTCTCGGGCGTGTCCTTCAACGGCAAGCCCTGGACCACGAGCCGCCACTGCGGCCGCGGCCTCATCATCTTCCTGAACAAGGCGTCGTGGTGCATCGCCGAGCTGGCGAAGTTCCAGTTCGCCGACCTCGACGGGAACGTCCTGTCCCGCGTGGCGAACCAGGACACCTGGGGCGGGTTCCTCCGGTGGTACATGGAACTCGTCTGCAAGCGGCCGAACGCGAACGCGATCCTCGTGGGGATCCAGTTCGACGGAGCCGTGGACGGAGCGTAGTCCCTCCCCCTCCGGGGGCCCGGCCCGGCGGGGGCCGGGCCCCCGGGGTCTTCGCAGGAACCTCTCCCCGCCCGGAGCGGACGTGCTCCACGTCGTCACCCTGATCTGCGTCACTCTCCTCGCGGGCGTGCTCGTCGAGGCGCTCGTCGCCGGCGGCCTCGGTTGCGTCCTGCTCGTCCGCAAGCTGCGGCCAGCCACCGAGGAACGCCGGGTGCCACGCACGCTGACGGAGATCCTCACGTCCACGGAGTCCCCGGGCGCCGGCCTCGGCGTCCCGGGAGTCGGGAGTCTCGTCCGTCCGCCCGACGAGGGCGAGGAACCCATCGCCACGTTCTACGAGTTCACCAGAGGCCTGAACGGCGGGGCCACGGGCGTCGTGCCTCCGTTCGCCGATGTGGACCAGGAGGAAGCAGATGCCGAGCCCCTACGACGGTAGCGCCTTCGCCGGGCGTCCTTCCGAGGAGGCGCTCGCCCGGCAGCGGGCCGCGGAGGATCGTCTGCGCCAACTGGGCAAGGAGCGGTCGGCGGCGGGGGGGACGATCGTGGACCTCGCGGGTACCGGCCTCGGCGCGCTTGCCGGCTTCCTGGCGACGGGTTTCAACCCTGCGGGCGCAGCGGCTGGCGCCGCTCTCGGCCACGGCCTCACGTCCGGCGTGTCCGGCGCGGCGGGCGGCGGCGGCGAGCCGGGGGCGGCGGGCAAGGGCGTGACGGAAGGCCTGTCGGCCCTCGACAGGCTCCTGAAACTCCGGAGGAAGGGCGAGACGGGCGGTGGCTCCGGTCCGGGCGGCGAGGTCGGCGGCGGCTACGAAGGCATGATCGGGGGCGTCGGGTAGCGTGGCAGACGGATTGCTCGACCTCGGCCGGAAGCTGGCAGAGCGTTTGCGCGGCGGGGCCACCGCCGAGGCCGAGGCGCCACCGCCGGTCGGGCCAGGCGCTCCTGACATCGAGATGCCGACCGGCTTTATGGCTGAGATCCGGAAGTGGAAGGAGGAGCGATCCCTCGACGAGCGCATTTGGGACATCTGCACCCTGTTCCTCCAGGGGCTCCAGAACCAGACCCTGCTCCGGGCGTCCAACAAGCGCCGGTTCCAGATGGGGCAAGCCGAGTCGGTCCTCGGCCAGACGCAGAAGAGCCAGTTCGTCTTCAACAAGCTCCTGATCCCCTATCGGTTCACGCTCTCGCGGCTCGGCGTGGTCTACCCCTCGGCGTCGGTCCTGCCGGCGTCCCCCTCGATCGAGGACATCGCCAAGGCGAAGGCTGGGGAGGAGCAGCTCCGCTACTTCTGGCTCCAGGAGAAGATCCGCCGGAAGTGGCAGCGGGCGTGCGCGTGGATGCTCACGACGGGCAACGTCGGGCTGCACACCTACTTCGATCCGGGGGCGGGGGTCGTCCGCAGGGCCGTCGTGCCGCCCCAGGACTTCTTCATGGAGGTGGGCGTCCGGGACGTCGAGGAGTCCGAGTGGGTCGCCGTCTTGACCCGCTACAAGCGGGATGCCGTCAAGAAGGCGTACCCCGAGCACGCGGACGCCATCGGTTCGTCCCCCGTCGTGCCGCAGCAGTTCGACCGGACGCCGGAAAACCGTATCGAGGTCTTCGACGTCTACTTCCGGGACGGGCGCCACGGGGTCCTCCTCGGGGACACGTGGCTCTGGAAGGGGACGCAGCCGAAGGGTGCCGAGATACCGGTGACGCTCCTGCGGCACACGGCCGTCGAGGGCCGCCCTCTCGGGATCGGCCTCATCTACCCAGGGCTCGACCCGCAGATCCTCTACAACGAGAAGCGCAACGACATCGCCGACTCGATCGCCCTGTGCGCGAACCCGAAGGTGCTGATCCCGGACGAAGCCCAGGTGCCGGCGAACGCCTTCCGTCGCCAGCCAGGGGAGAAGGTCCCGTATCGGGGCATGTCCGGGACGAAGCCCGAGTACCTCGGCGGGAAGGGCCCGCCGCCGGAGGCGTTCACGGATCTGCGCGGGATCGAGGCCGAGATCCTGGACGCCCTCGGGACGCACTCGACGTCCCTCGGGAAATCGGCAATCAATGTCGAGTCCGGCCGCCACGCCGAGGTGCTGGTCCGCAACGACGTCTCGCAACTCCAGGTGACGCAGGAGGAGATGGAGAACGCCGAGGCGGAGCAGTCCCGGATCGCCCTCCTCCTGATGAAGGCGCACTACACGGAGGAGCGCGTCATCCGCATGTTCGACGAGCGCGGGGCCTTCATCTACCGGACGTTGCGCGGGACGGACCTCGGCGACGCTCCCGAGATCTTCATCGAGGCGGGCTCCATGTTCCGGGACGGCGTCATCGAGCGCCGGGCGAAGGCGCTCGCCCTCTTCCAGGCGGGCGTCCTGCCCGCGGACGAGGCGGCGAAGGAGATCGCGTTTGGGACGGCGAACAAGTACGTCATCGACAAGGTGATCACCCTCGACCACGCCCGGCAGATGCTCGACCTCGTGCGGCGTGGGCGGCCCATCGAACTGTTCGCGGACGACGACTTCGAAGCCTTCGAGTCCGTGTGGAGCGAGTTCATGGGGAGCCCGGGCTTCTACGCGGACCCGCCAGCGATCCAGGAGCGGGTCTCTGCCGTGAAGCGCCTCATCCTGGCGGCGAAGCAGGCCGTGGCGATGCAGAAGGCCGGCATGGCCGCTCCCGGCGCCCCGCCGACGAAGCACGCCTCCGAGATGGCGGGCAGGGTCACGGCGGGGCCGCAGGGCCGCCAGCCCCCGGCCGTGGGGCTCCCGTCCCCGGCGGGCCCGCCGCCCGACATGCAGATGGGCGCCGAGCCCGGGGAGGTCGGCGGTGCAGGTTGACGAGGTCGGGGCTCTGCTCACGTCCTACTGCGACGAGGACGACACGACGTTCCTCACGTCCGGCAACGTCCAGACCTACCTGGAGATCGCCTACCGGCGGTTCCGGGCCGTCGTCCAGCGGCACGATCCGTACTTCTATGCGACCCGGGTCAACATCTCGGTCGCGAACGCCGACAGCTACGACCTCGGGACGGGGGCCGTCATCCTCCTCGGTAGCGGCGTACTCACGGGCGCCCGCCTCGTCCACCTCGTCGGCGTCGAGCGGGTCGACGCCTCCGGGAACTGGGCCTACGACTACAAGCCGGCCGCGGACTTCGACGAGCTCCGGCTCCTGGACAACGGCTACCTGCTACGAGGGAGCGTGCTCCACTTCTCGCTCCGGCAGACCGCCACCGTGCGGCTCGTCTACGTCCCGGCGCCGGCCGTGGACTGGAGCAAGCTCTCCTCGTCAGATACGGAGTTCATCGACGACCTGGAGCCTTACCACGACCTGATCGCCCTGTACGCCTACGCCCACTACGCGATCCGTGACGGGGCGGGGAACCCGCAGGTGGACGCCCTGCTCGCCCGCCGGGAAGCGGAGTTGATCCGCTACCTCGGCCATGGCCGGAGCCCGGGAGCCGCCGACCACATCGCCTGGCGAAGCTGACCATGGCGGCGCTCGCCCCCGAAATCGACCTCCTCCCCGGGGGGATGAACCCGGACCGGCTCGACAAGGGCCCGTTCATCCAGAACTTCGAGCGGGTCGGGGACGCATGGCAGACAAGGGGCGGGTTCGGCCAGGTCGCCCAGTTCGATACGACGCTCGGTTTCGACAACGTCACCTACGAGCAGCACCTCGGCTCGGGCCACATCCTGACGGACTTCGGCCACGAGCAGATCCTGTCCGTGTTCCGACTCCGCACCTTCACCGGGAGCGTTTGGCGTGGCCTCCAAGCCCGCGTCGTCGGCCGGTATGCGACTCTGTACGCGGTCTCCATCTACGACGTGACGACGGACGTCCTGTGGGAGGAGATCCTTGTCCCGGGGACCGCCGGCCAGCGGTCGGACATCCGCACCCACCACGGCGTCTACGAGACGAACCGCACGAGGAACTACGAAGACCTCATCACCGGGGCCGTCGGAGAGGAGCGGTGCTTCTTCGGGCAGCTCGACGACGTGCTCTACTTCGGCAACCGCCGCCTCGGGCTGTGGTGCTACGTCCCGGCCACCTTCCGGTCGAAGCCGCGGACGAACCAGTTGGACGGACACGACCGGCAGGACTGGGTCTTCCAGGGTCGGTCCGAGTCCTCGCTCCTGCTCAAGGCCTCCGCCTCGGACGGGCTGTTCACCGACGCCTACGCCTACTTCACGACCTCCGAGTTCCCGACGCCCGTGGACGTCGCGGTCCTGAACCGGCGCCTCGTCATCGCCAGTGGGCGGTTCCTCTACTTCTCCGACCCGGGGCGCCCGACCTCGATCATGGCGGACAACTTCCTCGAACTCCCGGCGGAGCAGGAGATCACCGCGGTCCACGTGTTTCGGGGCAACGTCCTGGTGTGGACGGCGACGGAGATGTTCCTCTATCAGCCGTCCGACGGGGCTCTTGTGACCGCAGGGCCGCTCGTCGAGGTCA
>Ga0209518_1003029_pt1 | contig 14804 bp, 12 predicted proteins | sample RifGroB1_FD_183993 | JGI IMG/M metagenome (GOLD analysis project Ga0209518, IMG submission 183993) | Groundwater microbial communities from Rifle, Colorado, USA - Groundwater B1 (SPAdes) (version 2) | ecosystem: Environmental > Aquatic > Deep subsurface > Groundwater | place: Rifle, Colorado...
TGACTCCGTCTAAATAATGCCTTGAATAAGGATAAAGGCCTTTTTCCATAAAATTTTCCAAGGCTTTTCTTTTAATCTCCAAGCTCTCTTTTGCCAAATCCATTAAACTGCTCAAGCGGCTGAAAAAATCTTTTTTAGTTTTTGACAGATAGCCGATTCTTGACATATTTATTGTGACAACTCCAATGCTGCCGGTTAAGGGAGCCGAACCAAATAATCCGCCGCCTCTTTTGTATAATTCCCTATTGTCGAGCCGCAGCCTGCAGCACATTGACCTGGCGTCTTCAGGGCTCATATCAGAGTGTATAAAATTTGAAAAATAATTTATTCCGTATTTTGCTGTTGCCTCCCATAAAGCATCTAAATTAGAATTGTCCCAATCAAAATCTTTGCCGATAGAAACAGTTGGTATTGGAAAAGTGAATGGCCTGCCTTTTGCATCGCCTTCCATCATGCCCTCATAAAAAGCCTTAATAAACATATTCATTTCTTCCTGAAATTCTCCGTAGGTTTCTTCCTGCGGCTCTCCGCCGATAATTACCGGCTGTTTTGCTAAAAAGCCAGGAGCTTTTATATCTAAAGAAACATTTAAAAACGGCGTCTGGAAACCAACGCGCGTGGGCACCATGCAGCCAAATAAAAATTCCTGCATTGCCTGTTTCACTTCTTTATAAGTCATGCGGTCATATCTGATAAACGGGGCTAGCAAAGTGTCAAAATTAGAAACTGCATTGGCTCCGGCAGTCTCTCCCTGCAAAGTGTATAAAACATTTACCAATTGTCCCAAAGCCACTCTTAAATGCTTTGGCGGCTTGCATTCTATTTTTCCCATCACTCCGCCGAATCCTCTCTTTAAAAAATCGTACAAATCCCAGCCGGCGCAATAAGGAGCCAATAACTCTAAATTGTGTATGTGAAAATCTTCATTAGCTCCTGCTTCCCTTATTTCTTTAGGATAAATTTTATTCAGCCAATATTTTTTTGAAATATAAGAGCCGACATATTGGTTTAATCCCTGCAAGGAAAACGTCATGTTTGCGTTTTCAGCGACCTGCCAATCAAGCTCTTTTAAATAACTGTCAATTTTTTCTGACGACTCGTCGGAAATAGTTCCCATCTCCCTAATCCTTCTTCTCTGTTCTCTGTAAAGAATGTAGGCCCTGGCCGTATCAACCAACCCTTCTAAAATTAAAACCTCTTCTACAATATCCTGTATCTGCTCAATAATAGGAATTTCATCTTTTTTAAACCTTCTGTTCAAAATCTGCACCACTCTTTCCGATGCTCTCTTAGATTTTACTCCGTCGCCCTGCCCGGCTGCTGTAATTGCCTTGAAAATAGCGTCTGTAATTTTCTCTTGCTCAAAATCAACGATTCTGCCGTCTCTTTTCTGCACTTTTTCGATATGATTTTCTATTTTTTCTTTCTTTGGTTTCATAAAATTAGGGATAAAAAAAGGGCCTATGCCTTACTGCTCAATTACTCCATTTTACCCCAGTAAAAAAGCGGGTCAAGCCCCACTCTAAACTCAAAATCTGTGGATAACAATTGTTTTTAATTAATTTTAAAAATTTGTCGCAATTACAGAAATTTTTATCTCGCCCTTGCTTAAATTATTGTCTTTTACAGCCCCAAAAATTATTTGGGCTTTCGGATCAACGTTTTTGGTAATAATTTTAGCTGATTCTGAAATTTCGTTTAAAGTGACGTCATTCCCAAAAGCAGAAAATAAAACGCCCTTAGCTCCTTTAATTGAAAAATCAAGCAGCGGGGAGTTAATAGCTTTTTCCGCTGCCTGCACGGCCCGATTTTCACCTGACGCCTTGGCAACCCCAAATAGCGCGCGGCCTGAATTTTTCATAATTGAAACTATTGAAGCAAAATCAATGTTTATAATGCCAGGAACCAGAATTAAATCTGTTATGCCCTGAACTGCTTGATGTAAAATTTCATCACACAGCAAAAAAGCATTTGACACTGTTGTTTTTTCGTCAATTATTTTTAAGAGTTTATCGTTAGAAATTACTAAAATAGAATCTACTTTATCTTTTAAATTCTCCAACGCCCGTTCTGCAATCTTTCTTCTCTGCTCCCCTTCAAAAGAAAAAGGCGTTGTGACTACCGCTATAGTTAGACAACCGAGGTTTTTTGAAATCTCAGCAATAACCGGAGCAGCTCCCGACCCCGTGCCTCCGCCGAGTCCGCAAGTGACAAAAACCATATCGGCTCCTCTTAAACTTTCTGACAATTCTTCTCTTGTTTCTTGGGCTGAAAGCCTGCCTAAATCAACTTCCATGCCTGTTCCAAGGCCTTTTGTAATATTCTTGCCAATTAAAATTTTTTTGTCAGCTCTTGCAAAATGCAGAGCCTGGGCATCGGTATTGACAGCAATTAATTCAACTCCCTGAATATCAAACTTATCCATGCGCGAAACAGTATTAGAGCCAGAGCCGCCCACTCCTATAACTTTAATTTGCGGGTTCATGTTTTTACGGGGTAAAGATCCTGAAAATTTTCCTTATTTTAGACCCCCATCCCTTGGCAAGTCCCAGTATACCTGCTTGGTCTCCAAAATCAACCCCCCCTAAAGCCAAACCCGCAACAGTGGCTAAAGAAGGGTCTTCTGAAAGACCGCCAATGCCTTTAGGAATTCCTATTTCACAGGCAAGTTTTAAAGTTTCTTTTGCAAGCTCTTTTATTTTTGGCAATTTTGCTCCGCCGCCGGTTAAAACAATTCCCCCCGGCAGTAATTCCTGCCTGTTAATTTTTTTTAATTCTTTTTGTATCAAATCTAAAGTTTCAGAAACTCTCGGCTCAATAATATTTACCATATCTTTCTTTGTAAAAGAAAGCGAAGACGATTTGTCAAAAACTTCAATTTTTTTAATCCCGTGCTCTTTTTTTTCTTTATCTTTTGAACTGAACATACAAGTGCCGTACTGTTTTTTTATTGCCTCAGCTAAAGCAACATCTGTTTTAAGGCCTATTGCAATATCGTTTGTTATATTAGCTGAACCGATCGGCAAAACAGCAAGATGTATCAGCTCCCCTTCTTCAAAAACCGCCAAGCTGGTAGTATTTGCTCCGAAGTCAATTAAAGCAACACCTAATTCTTTTTGCTGTGGAGTAAGAACGGCTTTAGCTGCAGCTAACGGAGAAGGCACCACGTCATCAATTTGTAATTTTGCGTTTAAAACAGCCTGCGTAAGATTTACAAAATAAGGAGAAAAAACGCAGAGCAATAAAACTTTTGCTTCAAGTCTTATGCCAGATAAATCAACTGGCTGTTTTATGCCTTTTTGGTCGTCAATAATAAATTCTTTTGGAATAACATCTAAAATTTCATCGTTGCGGGAAATATTGATTGCCCTTGCTGCCTGCAAAACTCTTTCAACATCTTCCTTGGAAATTCTCTGGTCAGCTCGCGAAACAGAAATTATTCCGTCAGAAGGAGTTACATAAAGGTGGTTTCCGCCGATATTCACAAAAACAGAACTGATTCTTTGATTGCAGTTCTTTTCAATGCCCGACATTATTAATTGCACATTTTTAGAAGTTTCATCTATATTGACTACCGCTCCCTTTCTTAAGCCAAAAGAAGGAATTTCAGCGTAAGACAAAACCTCCCAATATTTCTTTTTCTTTTGGGCCACTAGCGCCTTAATACTGCCTGTTCCGATATCTAAACCGGCAACGATATTACCCTTCATTGCGAATTTTTAAAATTTTTAATTTTTAATTTTTGATAAATAATAGTTCTGTTTTTTTTCCATTGTTTCAGCCTCTCTATCACTTTTCTCGTGGTCATATCCTAACAAATGTAAAATTCCGTGAATAAAAACTTTCACCATTTCTTTTTTTTCAGAGACCTTATATTTTTTTGCATTTTCTTTTATAACTTCCGGACAAATTACAATCTCGCCCAGACAATTATTCTCTTTTAATTTAAATGAAAGAACATCTGTGGCTTTGTTCTTTTTTCGGAATTTTTTATTAAGTTTTTTTATCTCTTCTTTACTAATAAAAGCAAGAGACAACGTTTCTGTTTCTCTATTTTCGCCTTTTAATAGTTTTTTTGCAACCTGTGTAAAACTTTTCTTGTCTATTTTAAAACTTGTAAGATTATTTATCTCAATCATTCATCCATTTTAACCTATTTCTTAAATAAAACAAAAAGACCCAGATGGGTCTATTGGTATATAAGATTTATTGGGCCAATTGAACTGGTTTAAAAAGAAGACATTTACAACATTTATAACCAGTAAGCTTAACGATAATTACAGGTTCGCCCTGCCAAAAATTCGGTGAAGTATCGTTGATTTCTTCAAAATCATGTTCACAAGTTTCTTGGAAATCTCTAATCGCCTCACTGAGAGCTTCTTCTGATACTGCCAGCATATTCTTCATATGATTTACATGTCTGACTAATCTGTTTATTTGCGGCGAATCGGGAATTTCCTTCTGCGGTTTTTGAGCTTCTATTATCACCATTTCAGGCCTCCTTATTATGAAAGAGCAAGAAAAACCACTAATTCTATACTTGCAAAATAATTGAGTTTTGTCAAATAAAAAACCGACCCATTACGAGGCGGTTTTTTTTTATTTATTTTGATAATAATTCCTTTACAATTTTTGAAACTTCGCCTGAATCTGTTTTGCCTTTTATTTTGGGATTCAGGTCTGCCATAACCTTTCCCATATCTTTCATTTCCTTGGCTTCTGTTTTTGAAATTGATTCTTTAATTATTTCTTTAAGTTTTTCGGCTGATAATTGCTCTGGTAGATATTTTTGCAAAGCTTCAATTTCTTTTTTCTCTTTGGCTGCTAATTCCGGCCTATTGCCTCTTTCATATAAAACAATCGCGTCTTTTCTTTTTTTTATTTCAGAAGATATAACTTCAATTATCTGTTCATCTGTCAATTGTGATTTCTCAATTAATTCCTTCTCGTTTAAATCCGGCTTTCCTGCCTGCGCAGGCAGGTCTTTTGATATTTTATATCTTTTTTCTTTTACGCAAAGTCCCAACAACAAAATTGTCTCCGCTCTTCATTGCTTCTGTGGTATCAGTTTGAATAGTTTGCTTTAGCATTGTAAATTTCAAATTTACTTGGGTTTTGCCAGCTTTTCTGCTTTTCTGCGTTCTGCCCTTAACTCAACTCTTCTTAAAGCAGACCTCTTTTTTGCTAAAGCTGACTTGGCTCTCTTATGAAACTGATTGCCCCTTATCTCAAGCAAAACGCCGGATTGGCGGACAACTTTTGTAAAGCGGTGAACCAAATTTTGCGAAGTTTCTTTTTCTTTTCTTTTTACTTCTAATGCCATATTACTTTTTAATTTTAGCTTTCATTTCTTTTACGACCTTGTCGAGTTTTATTTCCTTTTGGGTGCCGGTTTCCATATCTCTTAAAGTAACGAAACCTTCTAATGCTTCTTTCTGCCCAAAAATTAAAACCCATCTTATTTCCATTTTATTAGCAGTCCTTAGCTGCGCCCTTAATGAATCTTTTGAAAATGATTCTGCAACCGGAATTTTTGCCCCCCGAAATTCCTCAAAAAGCTTCAAACTTTTTCTTTTAGCTAACTGCCCTAATTGGGCTAAAAATATTTGCGGCTCTTGGCTGCTTTTAGAACTTTTTGTTTCCCTGTTTTTCATTAAACTTATAATTCTATCTATTCCGCCAGCAGACCCGCAGGCAGGCGTATCCCTGCCGCCTAATATTTTTGCTAGATTATCATATCTGCCCCCGCCCAATAAAGAGCCTTGTGCTTGTCCTTGCTCTGAAGATTCTATAATTTCAAAAACTGTTTTTGTGTAATAGTCTAATCCTCTTACTAAATATGGATTTAATGTGTATGGCAGCTCCAGCTCGTCTAAAAATTCCAATACCTGTTTAAAGTGCGCATGGCAATTCTCGCAAAGGTGGTCAATTATCTGGGGAGCTGATGCTTTTACCCTTTGGCATTTTTCCTCTTTGCAGTCTAAAATTCTTAATGGATTTTCTTTTAACCTTCGCTGGCAGTCAGAGCATAAAGAAGAGCGTCTCGACCTAAAATAGCTTGTAAGAATTTTTTTAAAATAAGGCCTGCACTCTGAATCTCCTATAGAATTGACTTCCACTTTTAAATTTTTAAATCCTAATTCTTTTAACACGTCATAACTCATTTGCACAATCTGTCCGTCTATAGAAGGATTTTTTTCTCCCAACGCCTCAAAGCCAAACTGGTAAAATTGCCTAAACCTGCCTGCCTGCGGCCTTTCATACCTGAAAAAGGGGCCCAAATACCAAAGTTTTACTGGCTGGGGCAAATTATGCATGCCATTTTCTATATAGCTTCTCATTATGGGAGCTGTGCCCTCGGGCCTCAAAGAAACTAAATCTCCTCCCTTGGTCCTGAAAGTATACATTTCTTTTCCAACTATGTCTGTGTCAACGCCGACTCCTTTTGAAAAAACTTCGGCTAATTCTAAAATAGGCGTATCTATTTTTGAAAAACCATAATAATTGGCAACTCCTTCAACGGCTTTGTGCGCTTTTTTAAAATATATCTGGTCTTCCGGTAAAATATCGTGCATTCCTGTTAAAGATTGGTACTTACTCTTCATGTGTTGTGTGTTTTTTTAATAGCTTGGCTGGGAAATTGCTGACAACGATGTAATGGGAAAAATTTTCAAAAACGCCCGCCCGATAACATCCGACCTCGGCACGACTCCCCACGCCCTTGAATCAAAAGAATAGTCTCTGTTATCTCCTAAAACAAAATATTCGTTGAATTTTAAGATAATATTAACTTCTCCTAATGTTTTTAAATTTTCTGGCAGATATTCTTCATTTAAAACAATATTTTTCCCATCTTTAGCTATTGATACCTCGCCATTTTTTATATCCACTGTCTCGCCAGGAAGCCCGATAATTCTTTTTATAAATCTCTGGGTTGTATCTTTTGGATATCTAAAAACAACAACCTCGCCCCTTTGAGGATCAGAAAACCTGTAGCTTATTTCGTCTATGATTAAATAATCGCCTGTGTTAAAATTAGGCGCCATAGACTCCCCCTTCACAATAAACGGCTGAAATAAAAAATAACGAATAGGCAATACTATCACTAAACCTATAATGGCTATTTTAAAAAGATCCCATGCAAAAACAAGATATTTTTTAACCCCTTTTTTTGTATTATTATTTATTTCTGGATTTTGTTCTAAATTTTCCATAATTTTTAAATTTATTGTATCATACTTTTTTAACCATTGCAAGCCCCATTAGAAGCAGTTTTATAAAATAATCCATTTGAGAATAACTCAGATGTTTCTAACGGGGCAAGCCCAAAAAATGTAATAAAAAGGGGAGCTGTATAGATACAACTCCCACAAAAAAAGGAGAGTGAACGATTAATGGACGCACCTCGCCATGTGGCGCTGGCTTCTCCTGCAAACTTTGGGCTTGATCCTGCTCTCGCCGTTTGAAACTTGGCGAATTTCTGCGCTTAGCGCTTCAAAAGTCGCCTCAAGTTCTGTAGCAAGAGATTTGTTTTGTTCTCTGGCCTCTTCTCTCTTCAAACGGCGTCGAGTAAACCCGTAGTACATATCGATTCCTTTCAAAAAAAACGAGGAAACAAACGGGACAGACAAGTGCCTCTTCTCTGTCCGGCAAATGTGGTTCGTCGCTACAATCTAATCCGTCTATACATAAAGCCTCCTTTGTTAATTGCCCGTTTAAGGACCAAAACGCGATACTAGGATCACCTCCTCTCTTATAAAAAGTGCTGTTTCTAAATTATAATTCCTTTGAAAATTTTGTCAAGCTTTTAACTATAATAAAATTATTGTATTATATTAGAATATGATTATTATAATAGGACTGGGCAATCCAGGTGAAAAATTAAAAAAGACTCGGCATAATGTTGGATTTATGGCAATTGATGAGTTTGCAAGAAAAAACAATTTTCCAGATTTTAATTTGCAAAAAAAATCTATTTCCTTAATTTCTGAAAAAGACAGAGTATTTTTAGTAAAACCCCAGACATTTATGAATGATTCCGGAAAGGCAGTAAAAGAAATTTTGAAAAATAACTCTGCAACAAATTTAGTGGTTGTGCACGATGATATTGATTTGCCAGTTGGGAAAATAAAAATTGTAAAAGACCGCGGCTCTGCTGGCCACAAAGGAGTTGAATCAATAATTAAAAACATAGGAAATGAAAATTTTATAAGAATCCGTATTGGCATCAAGCCGCAACAGTACCATAGATCAGTCCGTGGTACTAAAAAAGCAAAAGATGTTGTTTTAAAAAACTTTTCACCAAACGAACAAAAAACAATAAACGAGGCAACCCAAAAAATAGCCGACGCGCTGGAATTATTTGTTAAAGATGGTTTAGAAAAAACTATGAACAAATTTAATTAATTATTTTTGACTGGATAACTTTAGTGTTTCCGTGTTTTATTAATCCTAAATAAGAATTCAATGTTTCTAAACTTGGATTCTTTTTTATTCTCTTTAAACGCACTCTTGCAAAAAACTTGCCCTTTGCAATTCTCGCTTTTTAATTGTTTAGAATTCGGCCGCTTGAAGCCTTGACCGCAAGCATATTAACCTACTATCCAATTCTATATTAACATTTTTGTATAAAATTAAAATCCCCGCTTCGCAGTTGCGAAGCGGGGATAAGTGTTGCCAAGGGACTAAGAAACCAAGTTCTTCCAGAAACCAGGTTTTCAAGAGTCCAAGGGCTTTTGATACTTGCGCGAGCCGGCGAACCACCAGTAGCCACGCCAACCACAGCCGTAGCGGCCGACGCACACGCAGCGCCCGCCGACGCGCCAGCGGTCGAAGGCGATGTAACACCACTTGCCACTGGAATCCTTCCAGTGAGTGGCGTTCGGATGGTCGTCTGCAAAAGCCGGGTCGGCTTCGTTCTGAGCCGAAAGCGAGTACGGATCCTCTGGCACAAGGCCGCGAAGCTCATACTCCTTGTCAAGATCGGCGTCATTGATATAACCGCCACGCTCCGACAGGTCGAGCTTAAAGAAGACCGTCTCGGCTGTCTCGCCTTTGCCACGTGGCATAGCCGCGACCACTTCGTCGCTGACGTACTGCGCCCGACCCGTGGCCTTGATGGCCTCTTGCGGCGTACGCGTACGAATCACACTGACGGTGCGGACAATCATGTCACACGCCGCTTCCACAATCTTGCGGACCACGGCAACGAGTGCGACAACCAAGGCTTCACCCTGATGCTCGAGCACCTGCTGAACCGGCGCGTTCGGCAGATTGGCCTTGCGTAGACCGGCGCCGAACAGCTCCTGAACTTTGCCAATCTGGCCAGCCGTCATCACACTCTCGGATGGGGTCATGGTTTTTGCCATGGCGTCATTCTCCTTCCTAAAAAGGGTTTCGCCTGACTACCAAAGTAGCAGTCATAGCCAGAAAATATCAATTTGTTATCAATATCTTTTGGCTACAACTGCTTTTTCTCGCAATTCTTTTAATTAAAAAGAGCTATTAATTATACTTTTTTAAGTATACACCCATTTAATGATTTTGTCAATAGTTTGACCCCTTCCCTGCCTTAGTGTATTATTGAGCAATAAATGAATGAGAAAAATTTAACACAGCTTTTAATTGTATCAATCACCCCCTACTTTTTAGAAAAGGAGGGTTTTTGGTTCGAAAAAAACTTAAAAAAAATATTGCAAGCGCGCCATTCTCAATCGTTTTTTGAAGATAATATTATTTTTTTAGAGAAAGGGCAAAATTATAACTTTTCCCAATTTCTAAGAAAACTTGATGAAATGGGATACGAAAGAGTTTTCAAAATTTCAGAACCCGGCGAGTTTTCACAAAGAGGCGGGATAATTGATGTGTTCCCTGTAAATCTGGCGCAAGCTGTCAGATTAGACTTTTTAAGCAATGAAATTGATTCAATAGAATTATTAGATATAAAAATAGACGACGAAAAAAAATCTAAAGAAATTTTAAAGAAAAAACTAAGGTCGCAAAAATTGTTTTCTGATTTAAAAGGATTAAAATCAGGTGATTATTTGGTGCACTTAGACCACGGAGTAGGAAAATTTTTGGAAATTACAGAATTTGATTTTGTAGATTCAAAGAATCAAAAATATTATGTTTTAGAGTATGCTAAAGAAGACAAGCTTTATGTTCCTGTGGATTTAGAAAGAAAACTTTCCCGCTATGTCGGATTTTCAGATCCAAAAATTTCAAGATTAGGTTCTTTGCTGTGGCAAAAAACAAAAGGAAAAATCAGAGAAGAAGTAGAAAAATTTGCCAGAGAACTTTTATCTCTATATGCGCAAAAAGAAAGCGCAACGAGGCCCGCATATTCAGCAGACAACGAATTGGAATTCCAACTGCGCGCTGGATTTGCATATGAAGAAACGCCAGACCAGCAACAGGCAATTGAAGATATAGAAAAAGATTTAAGCAAAACAAAGCCAATGGACAGAATTGTTTGCGGAGATGTTGGTTTTGGGAAAACGGAAATTGCAATGAGAACTGCCCTTTTGTCAGCCTCAAACAGCAAGCAGACAGCTTTAATCTGCCCCACTACAATTTTAGCTAACCAGCATTTTAATTCCTTTAAAAAAAGGTTTGAAAAACTGCCGGTAAAAATTGCTTTGCTTTCGAGATTACAGACAAAATCGCAACAGAAAAAAATAATAAAAGATTTGAAAGAGGGCAGAATTGATATTTTAATCGGCACGCATAGAATTTTGTCAAAAGATATAGAATTTAAAAATCTGCAATTGTTAATTATTGATGACGAGCAGAGGTTTGGCGTAAAGCAAAAAGAAAAATTAAGGCAAAAAAACCCTTCGCTTGATATTCTAAGCTTGTCTGCCACGCCAATTCCAAGAACTATTTATTTAGCTCTCTCGTCTTTTAAAAATATCTCTTTAATACAAACTCCGCCTCAAGGCAGGCAGGCAATAAAAACTCAAGTTTTGACATATAGCCAAAAAATAATTAAAAAGACTATAAATTTTGAATTAAAAAGAAAAGGCCAGGTTTATTTTTTGCATAATCGCGTGCAAACAATTGAAAAAGCAAAAGCTGAAATAAAAAAACTTTGCCCGAAGGCGCGCATTGGAGTTATCCACGGCAGAATGCCAGAAAACCAATTGATAAAAATAATGGACGATTTCCAGAAAGAAAAAACAAATGTTTTGGTTGCCACCACAATTATTGAAAATGGATTAGACTTGCCGAAAGTAAACACCATTATAATAGAAGACGCCACGCGCCTCGGGCTTTCGCAGGCGCACCAAATACGAGGCAGGGTCGGCAGATCTCGCATAGAAAGCTTTGCATATTTTATGTACGACCCTAAAAAATTAGCTCCCTTAGCCAAAGAAAGATTAAAAGCCTTGGAAGATGCGCAGGAACTTGGTTCGGGCTACAGAATTGCAATTAAAGATTTAGAACTCCGCGGAGCCGGCAATATTTTAGGTAGAGAACAATCTGGTTCTATAAACAAAATCGGCTTAAATTTATATTCCCAAATTCTCTCTGAAGCAGTAGAAAAATTAAGACATACCTAAATTTGTGGTATAGTTAAAAAAATGCTTCACTTGCTTTAACGGAAATTTCAGGTAAAATACGTATCTTAGGAAGTAATATATATTCAATAAAATAAAAATAAAAATGATTTTACTATTAGTGGAGAGCCCAACGAAAGCACGGACTCTTAAAACCTTTTTAGGAAAAAATTACGAGGTTAAGGCAAGTTTTGGACATGTGAGAGATTTACCGAAGAGAGAGCTTGGGGTTGATGTAGAAAACAACTTTGAACCAAAATATGTTATTCCGCCAAAAGCTAAAAAAATTATTGCAGAGCTTAAAAAAGATTCTGCAAAGGCGGAAAATACTATTTTGGCAACTGACGAAGACCGCGAAGGAGAATCCATTGCATGGCATTTGCAAGAGGCTTTAAAATTAAAAAATCCAAAAAGAATTGCTTTCCATGAAATTACAAAAACAGCGATTGAAAATGCTTTAAAATCCCCTAGGCATATTGATATGAATTTGGTTTCAGCCCAGCAGGCAAGAAGAATTTTAGACAGGATTGTCGGGTATAAAATCTCCCCTTTTTTATGGAAAAAAGTTGCTAAGGGCCTTTCGGCTGGCAGAGTGCAGTCTGTAGCTGTAAGATTAATTGTTGACAAAGAAAGGGAAATTGAAAAATTTATTGCCCAAGAATACTGGAGTATTGAAGCTCTGCTTAAAAAAATAGACAAAGAGTTTACAGCGTTTTTAATTAAAAAAGATGGAAAGTCAGTTGACAAGCTTGAGATAAGAAATAAGACAGAGGCGGATAAAATACTGCAAGATTTAAATAACGCAGATTATATTGTAGAAAAAGTTGAAAAAAAGGAAACTAAAAAATATCCGGCTCCCCCCTTTACAACAAGCACGTTGCAGCAGACAGCATGGCAGAAGTTTCATTTTCCTGCAAAAATGACCATGTCTCTCGCCCAACGCCTTTACGAAGAAGGCTATATAACCTACCATAGAACAGATTCTCTAAATCTGTCTGAGACGGCTCTGCTTTCGGCAAAAAAATTTATTGCTGAAAAATTTGGCAATAATTATTGGGCAGGAAAAATATTAAAATACAAAACGAAGTCAAATTCAGCCCAGGAAGCCCATGAAGCAATAAGGCCCACTTATGCAGACAAAACTCCCGAATCGTTAAATAAAATTGATTCAAGGCAGCTGAAATTATATACATTAATCTGGCAGAGGTTTATTGCCTGCCAGATGGCGCCTGCTGTATTTGATTCTGTATCAGCAGATATCAAAGCAGAAGATTACACTTTCCGAGCAAATGGCCAAACATTAAAATTTAATGGATTTTTAAAGGTATATCCTGTAAAATTTGAAGAAAAAGAACTGCCTGCCTTAGAAAAAAATGATAAATTAGGCCTTATAAAATTAGGCTCGCTACAGCATTTTACAGAACCCCCAGCAAGATACACTGATGCAAGCTTGATTAAAACTTTAGAAAAATACGGCATAGGCAGGCCGTCAACATACGCGCCAACATTAGCTACCATCCAAGACAGAAATTATGTTGAAAAGAATGAGCAAAAAAGGTTTATACCGACCGAAGTTGGCATAATAGTGAATGATGTTTTGGTAAAAAATTTCCCGGAAATTGTTGATATTGATTTTACCGCTAAAATGGAAAAAGAATTGGACGAGATTGCTGACGGAAAAGATACGTGGCAAAAAACCTGTAAAGATTTTTACATCCCCTTTGCAAAAAATTTGGAAAAGAAATACAAAGAAGTAACAAAGTCCAGCTTCGTTGAAAAAACAGATAAAATTTGCCCGAAGTGCGGAGCTCCCCTTGTTGAGCGCCTAGGTAAATTCGGCAAATTTTATGCTTGTTCAAAATTCCCCGAATGCAAATATACAGAATCAATAGAAAACGGGAATAATAATTTAGGAATAAAATGCCCTAAATGCAAAGAAGGGAAAATTGTTGTCAGGAAGACAAAAAAAGGAAAAATATTTTATGGATGCAATAAATTTCCAAAATGCGACTTTGCCTTATGGGACAAGCCAATAAATGAACTCTGCTCTAAGTGCGGCTCAATATTGGTAGAAAAAGGAAAAAATATCAAGTGCTCAAATAAAGAGTGCGACTATGAAAAATAAAATACAAAGATTAATACAAAGGAGCTCTAATCCAGAATTAATTAGAGAAGCCTTTGAATTTGCAAAAGAAGCATATAAAGATAAATACCGAGTCTCTGGAGAAAATTATATTGAGCATGCCGTACGAGTGGCTTTATTTTTAGAGAAAATGGGGCTTGACCCGACAACAACCGCAGTGGGTCTTTTGCATGATATAGCAGATGACATCCTGCCCCTTTCACAAAAAAAAGAACTGCAAGAAATCGAAAAAAAATTCGGCAAAGAGGTTGCATATTTAGTAGAAAAAATTACAGGCCTCGCTAAGTTGCGATATTCCTTGGTAATAAATATAAAAGAAAGAAAAATTTTTACGAAAGACAGAATCGAGAGTCTAAGAAAAATGTTTCTGGCTTTAGCGGAAGATTTAAGGGTAGCTATAATAGAGCTCGTCTCCCGCCTTGATGGATTAAACTTTTTAAACTATTTGTCGGAAGAGCAGCAAAAATTATACGCCATTGAAACCTTAGAAATTTTTGTACCCATAGCAAACAGGCTGGGTTTATCAGAAATTAGAAGACAGCTAGAAGATTTATCTTTTTCCTATTTATTTCCAAAAAGGTTTAAATGGCTAAAAGAACATATTAAAGAACCTTTTGAAGAAAGAGAGAAATATCTTAGAAAATTCATCCCCCGCTTAAAAGAAATATTTAAAAAAGAAAGGGTAAAAATTATTGATATAAACTACAGGGCAAAATCTTATTGGAGCACATACCAAAAATTAGCAAAGCATGATATGGATTTTGATAAAATCCATGATCTTCTTGCTTTAAGAATAATTGTTGCCGATATAGAAACTTGCTATAAAATTCTTGGAATAATACACAAATATTTCAGACCGATATCTGAAGAAATAAACGACTATATAGCTAAACCAAAAATAAACGGATACAGGTCTTTGCATACCACGGTATTCTGCGATAAAGAAGAGATTACTGAAATCCAAATAAGGACAGAAGAAATGCAGAAAGAGGCGGAATACGGAGTTTGCGCCCACTGGTCATACAAAGAAAAAATTGACCTTAAAAAAGAAGGGAATAAATTTGAATGGGTAGAAGAAATACCTGAATTTTGGAAAACTTTTA
>Ga0209518_1003031_pt1 | contig 14797 bp, 13 predicted proteins | sample RifGroB1_FD_183993 | JGI IMG/M metagenome (GOLD analysis project Ga0209518, IMG submission 183993) | Groundwater microbial communities from Rifle, Colorado, USA - Groundwater B1 (SPAdes) (version 2) | ecosystem: Environmental > Aquatic > Deep subsurface > Groundwater | place: Rifle, Colorado...
ATAATTTTGAAAATAAATCGGAGTATGATTATTATTTAGAAAACATGAATTTGCCAAAACTCCCTTGGGAAAAAGAAGAAATACTTAGAAAAATTGCCGAGGAAATTATTAAAGAGATTAAAAAATTAGAATCAAAAATAAACTTGAATAAATTTAAGTATAACCTCCCTGAAAAATTAAATGTTGATGAATTAAAAAAATATATTCAAGATTTAAGGAACTATAAAACTCAATTATTCGAAAAAAAAGATCATGATGAATCTCAGGAATTAGATAAATTAAGGGAGTATATTGAAAGTTTAAAAAAGATTTATGAATTACCCAACCGGGCATTAATGTTAGAAAAATATATTACATTAGGATTAAATGCATTAAATGATGCAATTAAAATTAAGCCCAATTATTCTATAGGGGATGATAATGAACCTAAGAATACTGCTCCTGGAGGAAAATCAGACATAGAATGTTTTTATAAAGAATTTAATTCTATTTGTGAAGTTACTCTTCTAAAAGATAGAAGTCAATGGTTTAACGAGGGGCAACCAGTAATGAGACATTTAAGAGATTTTGAAAATGAAAATAAATGTAAACCCAATTATTGTTTATTCATTGCCCCAGAAATTCATAGAGACACAAGAAATACATTTTGGCAAGCAGTTAAATATGAGTATGAAGGAGAAAAACAGAAGATAATCCCCCTAACAATTAAACAATTTATAGAATTGTTAGAGATTCTTGCTGAGATAAAAGAATCAAATAAGAAACTTATTCATACTGAAATAAGTAATTTATATAATGATATTTTAGAGATTAATGAAGTTTCAAATTCTTTAGATTGGTTAAATAAAATTTTTGAAAAGATACATTTTTGGAGATTAAAGGTGTTAGTATGAGTATGGAAGAATTCATAAATAAAAATCATGAAGGAAATTGTATTAAAATAATGTCTAAATTACCTTATGGAAGTGTTGATTTAATTTTAACTGATCCCCCTTATAATGCATCTAAAGGGGGGGTAAATCTCCCAGATAATAAAACAGGCGGGGCATATTATAAAGTTAATGAAGAATGGGATAAACATTCAGATTATTTGGGATTTACAAAGGAGTGGATTAAAGTAGCAGATTATCTCTTATCTGAAAATGGAACAATCTTAATTTGTTGCTCACATCATAACATAGGTGAAGTGATTATTGTATTAAAAGAATTAAAATACAAACCCTTGAATATTATTACTTGGAGAAAGCCAAACGCTATGCCAAATATAACTAAAAGAATGTTGACACATTCTACAGAATTTATAGTTTGGTTTGCAAAAGGAAAAAATTGGGTTTTTAATTATGATAAAATGAAAAAATATAATTATGGAAAACAATTAAGAGATGTCTGGGATTTTTCTTCTTGTCAAGGTCCAGAAAGAATTAAATTAGAAAATGGACGATCAGCACATCCAACTCAAAAACCATTAAAATTATTTAAAAGGTTAATTGAAATGGCGAGCAAAGAAAATCAAATAATCCTTGATCCATTTATTGGAAGTGGAACTACTGCTATTGCTTCGGAAGAATTAGGAAGAAAATGGATTGGTATAGATAACAATCTCGAATATATTAAAATAGCAAATGAAAGGATAGAAAAATATAGAAATCAAAGAAAAATAAACTTACATTAACAATTCTTACTTAAACTTAATTTTTATTTAAAATTAATCTCATCTCACTCTCAACCAATATCCTTCTTTCGGACAAGTTAAAAATTTTTCGTCGATAAGTAATTGAATCACTGGCTCAATTTTATTTTTCGGCATCTTGATTTCTTTTTGAAGAAGATTAAAACAAAATTAAATTTCCCCATTTTTCTTCTGTTCTTAAAATACCTTTCACGACGAGAAAAATAGAATCAAGATTTGTTTTCATTTCAAATAAAAATATCTTTTGTTTAAATAATTGTCCGATTACTTTTTAGTAATGCTCTACTATTTTAAAATAACAAAATTTTCTGCTTGAATAAATCTTCTCTTTTTCCGACGATAATTACGCGACTTCGTCGCAATCAATAGACTTCAAATCCGAGTTGCGTCAGGATTTTTCGCAGAAAAAATAATTAAGTTGAAAGAAATTTTCACTTAGTGTTCTTGGTTTTTAAGAATAATTTTCTCGTCGACAAAATATTAAAATAAAAATTTTGCAATTAACCTTGCACAATGATAAAAAATTCGCGAGTAATTTCAATTCAGGATATCAAAAATTAATTTTTTTAAATAAATGCGACGAAGTCGCACAAATTTTCTATGAAAAAATTTTTCGTGAAGAGATGATTATAAAAAAAGAATTATTTATTTAAATTGATGTCGAAAGATTTGGAAGAAACAAAAAGGGGATACAATCTAATTGCTAAAGAATATCATTCTTTAAGAATTTCTGGGAAAAAATTTCACAATGCAATTGATTTATCAAATTCCGACGACATTGTCTATCGCGACAAAGGTTATAATGGAACTCCGACGAGAGCAAAAGGAAATGGAACTATGTGTCGCGGAAATTTAACTCCGCATGAAATGTTGAGAAACAAAAGAATTTCCAAAAAAAGAAATCAAGGCGAACATCCTTTTAGGACAATTCATCGCGCAATGAACGGAGGAAATACAAAATTGACGACGCTGTATCGAGTATTCATTCAACAATTATTTGTATTCTCCGCTTACAACATTTACAGATTAGCAACACTAACAAGAATGCAGTAACGAATTAATCCGTTAACAATAAATTATTTGAAAAATAAAATCTTAGTTTGACTAAGATTTTTCTAAATGAGGTTTTATTTTTAATTTAATCTTAAAAAAATGAATTATTCAAACTTCTCTAAGGGTAGTTTGGAACTTAAATCCCCAGAGCATTCAACTTTTTACTTTACGCCCCCACGAAGATTTGAACTTCGGTTACAAGGTATTCGCAAGCTTGTTCGTGATTTTTTATTTTTGTCTCACAAACTTACTCACCGCAACCTTGCGTTCTATCCAGGCTGAACTATGAGGGCAAAATAAGAAAGAGTTTTGAATTTAAATGTTTTTGTTTGTATAAATTCATTTAAATTTTTATTTTAAAAATTTGTGAATGTCTTTTAATCCTAAAAAAATCCGCGACATTTATGTTGCGGTTTAGTTGTACGCGTATTTTTTTGGGAATCCAAAAACCCCAAAATAAAACCGCAGGGTTTTTTGATATTTGTAGTAACTTATTGGGGACACCAAAAAGAAAGATTTATAAATTAGGAAAGAGTTAGAAAAATATGACATTTACCAATTTAGAAAACGCCTTGAAAGATAATCAAATAGAATCTTATTTGGATTTATTTGGGCATCTACAAGAACCAACTAAAACTGTTTTGGGTTATACTCTAGATGTAGCAAGTTTTTTAGATTTAGTAGGATTAAGAAAAGAATATAGTGTTTTTGGGGGATATGCAGTTTTATCCCATCTAATGAGCACCTATGGTCCTGGGGTTGCTAAACTTTGGAGAGGTTCAACAGATATAGATATGGCTGGAACTCAAAAAGTTTTAAACGCTCTTAAATCAGGATATCGTTTTCATAGCAATTCACAAAGCCCAAATGTCCCAGATAAAAGAACTTTAAAATTAGCATTAGGTGAAGAAAAAGAATGCAAAATTGATTTTTCTGGGGGTAATTTTTTTGAAAAATATGGAATTCCAAAACAAAATTCTCATTTTGATATTCCTCTTATGGTTGTTGGTCCAAAAAGATTAATTAGCGGTAAACTCCAAACTCCTTTGAATGAATCACAACATGCAGGAGATATTCTTGGAATGCTATCTGTGCTTGAAAGAAGAGAACAATCCCCCGAAGATGTTTCCAACTTTTTTGTGGGTCCAGATAGGGCTAAACTTTTACAAAGATTAAATTATGCAGAACAAAAATTTCAAAGAGATAGATTGGGGTTTTTTCCTTCTGAAGATTATCTTAAAAAATTAAAAAAAGATTTAGCTAGAAAAATCGTTAATTAAGATTGTTTAATTTTTTACATTTCCCAACATCTTTAAATAATCTTTCTTCTTCTTTTTCTTATGTCAGAAGAAAATTTTTCCAGCGAAGATTATGCAAAACTAAAATTTAAAGCAGGACTTGAAATTCATCAGCAACTTGATTCAGACAAAAAACTTTTTTGCAATTGTCCGACGCTGTTGAGAAAAGATGAACCAGAATTTGTTGTAAAAAGAAAACTTCACGCAGTTGCTGGAGAATCAGGCGTCGTCGATGTCGCAACTCTTTATCAAAAATCCTTAAACAAAAATTTTGAATATCAGGGCTATGACACGACTTGTTTAATTGAATTAGATGAAGAACCGCCAAAAGAAATAAATAAACAGGCCTTGAAAATCGCAGTTCAAATCGCGTTGTTGCTGAATATGAAAATAATTCCTATAACTCAAATTATGAGAAAGACAGTTATTGACGGCTCAAATACCTCTGGATTCCAGCGAACAATAATGATTGCACGCGACGGAGAAATTGAAAGTTCTCTCGGTAAAATTGGAATCAGCGCGCTTTATTTAGAAGAAGACGCAGCAAGAATAATTTCCGACGACGAGAAAAAAGAAATCTATCGTCTTGACAGATTAGGAATTCCGCTGGTTGAAATAGTTACTGCCCCTGACTTGAAAAATCCAGAACACACAAAAGAAGTTGCTCTGCAAATCGGAGAAATTTTGCGAAGTTGCAAAGTCAAGCGAGGAATCGGAACAATTAGACAAGACGTCAATCTTTCTATCCTAGGAGGAAACAGAATTGAAATAAAAGGAATGCAGGACATGGGTATTTTTTTAAAAGCAATTGAGAACGAAGTCATTAGACAAAAAAATTTAATTGATTTAAAAAATCCTGTTGAGATGGAAACCAGGAAGGTCTTGCCAGACGCGACCACAAAATATATGCGTCCTCTTCCTGGAAGCGCGCGAATGTATCCTGAAACCGACTTGCCGTTGCTGAAAATTTCGCGCGACTTTATTAATGACGCGAAAAAAAATTTGCCTAATTTGAAAAAAGACATTGAAAAAGAATTAAGAAAAAAAGGGATTAGTCAGGAAATGATTTCTCAATTGTTTAAACAAAATAAATTAAATTTGTTTGAAGAACTTTTGAAAATAAAAAATTTGCCTGAGCTTGTCGCTAAAATGATTTTGTTATGGCCAAAAGAAATTTCAACTCATAAAAAGATTGAACTTGAGAAAGTTGAAACAATTTTAGAAGAGAATTATTTTGAAATTCTTAATGAAAAAAATTTATCTGACAGCGAAATCAAAAGAGTAATGAACGAAATCACCGACGGCAAAACTCTTAAAGAGTCCTTGAGTTCTGAAAAAATTGAAACGAATGAGGTTGAAGAATTTATTGTAAAATTAATTAAAGAAAAACCAGGACTAAATACAAACGCATATATGGGTTTGGTGATGAAAAATTTTTCTGGAAAAGTTGAAGGGAAACTTGTTATGGAAATCATAAATAAGGTGATGAAATGAAATTCGCAGTTATCGGAGACCCGCATGGAAAAGTTGTTGCCAAATCAAAACTTAGCGAAGTTGATGCAATTTTAATAACAGGAGATTTAGGAAAAGCAGATTTAGCAAGAAAACGATTTTTTGAAAATATTCAAAGACAAAAACAAGGATTGAGGGAATTAAAACCAGAAAAAGATTTTGAAAGAGATTGTTATTTAGAAACTCACGACTCTGCATTAGAAGTTGTTTCACATTATTCTTCTATTGCCCCTGTCTATGTTGTTTTTGGAAATGCAGACATTCACGACGACGAAGTTAGAAAAACAAATGAAAAATTCAGATTGCGTTTGCCTTTTTTTGTTAGAGATTTAAGAAAGATTCCAAATGTAGAAATTTTAAACAATCGATTTGCAAATCTTCAAGGAGTTAGAATTGGTGGCTTAGAATATTTTGTTGACACTTCTTGGATCAGAGAATTTAAACCAGCAGATTATGAAAAAAGATTTGCAAAGGCCCAAAGACAAACTGAAAAAGCACGAAATGTTTTAAATTGGTTTGGAAGAAATCAAGTGGATATTTTATTATGTCATCAACCGCCTTACAAAATTTTGGACAGCGTCGGAAATTCTGCTCCAGAACAATGGCGAGGAAAACATGCAGGAAGCAAACCAATTTTAAAATACATTCAAAAATATTCTCCTCAATATGTTTTTTGCGGACACATTCACGAAGCAGAAGGACATAAGAATATTGGAAAAACTCAAATTTATAATCTTGGCGAAGGAAGTTATAAAATTTTTGAAATTGAAGATGACAAAAAATAATTCTTTATTTTTCAGACAATTGGATTATTACAAATTTTATTCCGCCCCTTCTCCAACTTGCACTTTCCTTATTTGCTTTTCTAATTCAGTCAAATCGTTTTCTACAACATTCCAAATTTTTTCAATGCTTACTCCAAAATAAGAATGACTTAAAACATCCCTAAAACCCGCAATTTCTTTCCACGGCAAGCGGGGATATTTTTTTCTAATTTCTTCTGGAATATTTTTAACTGCTTCTCCAATTATTTCAAGTTCGCGACAAACCGCGCTTTGTCTTAATTTATCTTTTAAGAATTTTTCTTTGTTAATATTTTCTGTGAAATCTTTTATATTCTGTATACTCTCTAAAATGTCGTCGATAAACAACCCGATATCTCTCTTCATATTATCCTAATTTCTTCATTTAATATCCTCTCTTTTATTCTTGGTTTTATTGAATCATACTCCACCAAATCCACTTTTCTTTTTAGAATTTTTTCAAGAGAATTTATTATTTTTACAAATCCCAGCAAACTCATTTTTGAATTGTTTATATCCACCGCAATATCTATATCGCTATTTTTTTTCTGCTCTCCTCTTGCGTAACTTCCGAAAATTCCTGCTCTTTTTATTTTATTTTGTTTAAGAATTTTGATAACTTTAATTTTTATTTTTTCCACTTCTTTGTTTTTTTTGTCTCCAAGTAATTCTTTGTCTGCTTGTTTCTCTTTTTCTTTTAATTCTTTATCCATCAGATTTACCCCAAGATAAATTCTTTTTTTGCTTACCTTTGAATTTTTTCTTAAAGAGAGAACTCTATAAAAATAATTTTTTCCATTAACATTTCTTTGTTCAGTATAAGTCATTTTCTTATGTGGCTACATTTGTTTATAAATTTTTCTAGTGGACACAAAATTCAAAATACTTTTCTCTCTCAAAAATATTTATTAACCCATTTTCCTTCAATAAATTATGAAAAGAGGATTTCAAAATCTAAGTTGCGCCTTCACGCAAGTAGCCATTAAAGATTTTGAATACAAAAAACAAAACGTTTTTTGTCTTTCCCAAATTACAGATAGAAAAAGATTTGGTAAACATACAGAAAATTTTCTGTTTCTTAAACGCCTCATTTTATTCGGAGATTTAAGATGAAAAAAGAGCTGGTGATTTTATTTTTTATTTTAGTTTTTTCTAATTTAGTTTTTGCGGATTGTAGCGACGACCAATTAATTATGCGACTTCAAAATCCCACAAACTCTTTAGTGAGTGAATGGGATGGCCGCACAGAAATTTCTGGGGGTCCTCCAGATTGCCCGCAAGGATTAATAAGTTATTGGACATTTGATGATTTAAATTTACAAGATTTTAAAGGAACAAATCACCTCTCTGTTATTCCTGCTGGTTCTTCTGCTAAATATTCTAGCGGAAAAATAAATAATGCAATCGGAATTAAAGATAAAGAATATTATTTAGAAGTTGCTGACAATCCGACGCTGGACATCACAGGTTCTCTTACAATGGAGGCATGGGTTTATATGGAAAAATGGGAATCCCCTCTTTCTCTTGGTAAAATGTATATTCTTACAAAAAATGGGGCTTCTGATTCTTATGATGATTATGCAATGTTTTTTCATGCAAACGATGTTCGATGCAGAGTTGATAAAGAAAGTGGAGCAGACCAAACCCTATCTGTTTCCATGAGTTCACTTGGGATTAAAGATACTTCTGGCTGGCATCACCTTGCATGCGTCTATGACAAATCTGCAGGAAAATTAAAATTATATTTAAACGGGGTTAATAATGTTGCTAGAACAAAAACTTTTTCTTCATTTTCAGTTCAAACAAATACCGACCCATTGTATATTGGAAAAGATATTCAGCAAGGAACCAATGTTGTAAAAATTGACGAGGTCGCACTTTACAATACTGCATTATCTGATTCAAAAATTTTAGAACACTTTAGCAATTCAAATAGTTATTGTATTTCAACAGAGTCTCAAATAATTTACTTTGAAAATAAAATTTGTTATAATGAAATTTTTGGAAACTTTTACACGCTTCAAGATCCGCATCATGCAACTTGCACAAATCCAATTCTCTGGCTCCAAGATTCACGAGGTTCTCAAGTAAGTTTAGTTTCTTCTTCAACTTTTTCTATCCCAGTTTGTTATGGAGATTTAATCTGCGAGGCAAGAACTTCTTGTCTTGCAAACGAAAGACCTTTGATAAAAATAAATTCAAAAACATCGTCGACAACTGCGTCACTTCCAGATGGAGCAGGAACTTTTAATTTATGTTGCAGATCAGGAGCAGGAATAAGCCTGGCGTATTGGTCAAATTTAATTTCCAACACAGAAATATCAACCGCAGATTTAAATGATGTTGTGAAACTAAATGTTCAAGGAGTTGAATTTGAAGGAAAAGAAATTGAATACCGCATTGTTAAAAATGGAGCGCCTTCTTGGAATCCTGTTAATTGGTTCCCAAGTCAAGTAGCAGTTTTTTCTTCAGAAGATTCAAGAACTTGGGAAGCAAGCGAGTCAGGAACTTTTTATTTTACTGCAAACATCGTCGGAAAAACAGATCAGGCAATATCAGGAAATTTAGTTGTTTCTTCCCCAGAAAATAATGCTATCCCAGTAATTCAAATTTTAAAACCACTCAATAAACAAATTTATCCTTTGAACGAGCCATTAGATTTTTCAATTAAGATTGAAGACCCAGATAGTGTTTTAGATTATTATTTAGATTTTGGCGACGGAGATTCAGATTTAGGAGATTCGCTTGACGCAGTTGGGGGGGTATTGAATTTATTTCATTCTTACTCAACAGCAGGACAAAAAAATATTTTGTTTAATGTAACTGGGGGGGAAAACCTTTGGATCCAGAAAAAAATTTCAATTTCAATTCCAGATATTTCTCTTTCAACAAGAAAAAATATTTTATCTTATATTGATATGCCAACTTGGAAATCTAATGGGGGGTTAGAAGTTTTTGAGACAAATCGCGCAGGGTTTGATGCTCAAAGCAGTTTTGGTTATACTGCAAGTTTGTCGTCTGGAAATACTCAAATGACTTGCATTATGGGAGCTTGTCCAACAAAAACTGACGGATGTTTTCCATGTTCTTCAACCGCTGATGGGTGTTCTTCTGGATGTAAAATAAATATTGCTTCAGCCCCGCTAAATAATTATCTTCCTGCAAATTTTTCTTGGACAATTTCGAGAATAGAAAGCGGAACAACAACTTCTGAATTTTTAAATTCTAGTTTTGGATTTTACAACTTTTCAAGAATTTTACGATTCGGAAGTCATTTAGCGGAATTAGAAATTTTAATGGATACTTATTCTTCTCACAATAAAATAAAATTTCAAACAGGAGGTTGCAGTGAGGATAGAAAAATTTTTACCGACGGAGAAGGCAATGATTATGAAACAATTTTAGAAGGTATTTGTGGAACTTATGACGATAAGTGTTGTGAAAACGGATTTACTTGTCAAAATGATCCTGAACATCCTGGGATGATGACCTGTTTACCGAAGAGAGTTGATCCAGTAATTGTTTATTGTAGCGATTATAAAGATAAAGATTCATGTAATGAAGATGCCAGTGGAGTTGGAGAAGAGGGGGAACTTGAATGGATAAATTTTGAAAAATGTGGAGAAGAAATTAATAGTTACTTGCAAAATTGCATTGGTTGCAAGTGGACAAATAAGTGTGAATTTTATGTTGACCCGCAATATATTAATCCATCAGTTCCAGAAGAGCCAGATTATACCTGTAGTGTAAGCACCACTAGCGATGGCAATTGCGATTCTGGAAATGATTTTGTAAATGTTAAATCAGATGCAACATTATATGAAGACGGAGTTGCTACTTCTGATTTATTATTAATGGAAAAGTATAATTGCGTTGACAAATTTGAAAACAAAATTCCTTGCCCATCAAAAGCAAATTTGCCTTTCTTTGGATTTACTCAATTTATAATTTGTTTGCTTGGAATTTTCTTGATTTATTTTTTGATTAGGAAAAAATAATTTTGATTTAGGGTAAATTATTTATAAAAAATAAAATAATACGCGCGACAAACTCGTGCAGAAATTTGGCGCGCTGACGATGCGCATAATCTTTAGATTCAAAATTGATAGACGCAAATTTTTCCGCAAAAAAATTTTAATACAAAAGAAATTTTTACTCTGAGTTCTCGTCGAGAAAATATGAAATAAGATTTTGCAAGTTAATTGAACTCCCTAAAAAATCGCATAACACTCGGATTAAAAGAAATTGTTCTAATTAGGGGGTTTTGTTTAGGATGTTGAGTTTATCTATATTCACTAAAACTACTGCAATAATTGTTCCAATAAAAAGCAAAACGACGATTATTGCAAATATTTTTTTCCAATTAATTTTCATATTGTTAAAACAAAATTAAACTATTTATGTTTATAGATAAGAAATATTAAAGGGGTAAAAAATTTCCCCAAAAACTTTAAAAACCAGTTTTTCTCTTTCTTAGAATGAAAAGAAGTTCAAGACGCTGGAAAAAGAAAAGACAAATGCGTTGGAAGTGGCAAAGAAAAAGACTTAAGAAAGAAAAAGCAAAAAGAAAGGCAAGAAGAGCTAGAGCGAAGTAAATATATTTTTAATCACAATAATTAATTTAAAGCAAAAATTTTATGAATTTTTATGTCATTTAATACACGACCTTATCACCAAGATGAAAATCCCGATGGTTATAAAAATCCGGTTCAGCAAGTTGCAAGAAGTGCACATCTTTTTTTAGAATCGTTAGAATTGAAAAGATTTTCCAAAGAGGAAATTGAAAGAGACCAATTACTTCAAGATTTAAGAAGATTAGTTAAGTTTGATTATTCAACTCCTGAAGAAGTAGAAGAAGCGATTAATGATGAAACAAAAAGATTAACCGAAGAAAATCAATATTTAGTTGGCAAAAGAGAAGAATGGAAAGATAAATATTTTGCGTTACGAGACGCGGTTTCAAATTTTTTAAGACCATTAGTAGAATCAAATTTAGTAAGATTAACTTTAGATGGATAAGAAATAAGTTTTATTTTTTAATAATCCAAGAATTTTCAGTAAAATTTTTGTTTTTTCTATTTGTGGAATTTTGTGCTTCGCACTAAACTTTTTCCGTTACAAAATTGCCTCTGGCAAATTTTTACACAAAAGATTATTAATGCGAAAGAAAATTTTTACTTGCAATATTGGTTTGTAAAAGGAGATTTTATAATCTTATAGTTAGTGTTAAATTTATTTGCAGAATTATTTTCACTTTACTAATTAAAACCCCAAGATTTATAAATCAAAATTAATGAGTTTAATTATGGAAATAAATATTTTAAAACAAGACAAAGAAGATTTGGAAGTGCAAGTTGATAACCTGACTTTAGTTGAAATTCTGCGAGTTTATTTAAACAAAGACGACAAAGTTGTATTCGCTGCGTGGAAAAGAGAACACCCGACGAAAAATCCAATTCTCGCTGTTAAGACAAAAGGCAAGACAGCAAAAAAAGCAATTCAAGATGCGGTTTCAGCAATAACAAAAGATTTGGAAAAAGCTGAAAAAGAATTTGAAAATATTAAATGGTAATGAAAAGAAACCTAAGCGGTTTCTTGTAGAGTTTTCTCTTTTCTGTTCCGGTGTGCGATATATCTTTATACCTCCTTCCATATCGCATAAATAAATTATTCAACGAAATTCAAAATTTATTTTTATAGAAGGTTTTTTTAGTAAATATGCATAAAATTTATCATTCAACTTTCTTGCAGAGAAGTTTGAATAATTCATTTTTTGAAGATTAAATTAAAAATAAAATATTATTTATAAAAATCCAAACTAAGCAAAATTTAAAAACAAATATTTTCTTGATAAAAAATGACAAGAGATTATTCAAAACAATTGAAATTCTTAGAAAGAGAGAGAGAGAGAGAGAGTTGTTGAAGAATTAAGAAGAGATTTTGGCGACGACAAAGAAATTTTAGATTGTCTTATTGAAGAAGCTGAAGCAAATTATTGGACATTAAAAAATTATCTTGCAAGACTTGAAGAAAAAGATTATCCTATTGGAGAAGATTTAGAAAGAGATGAAGAAGAATATGATGAGAATGAAAGATATCGTTCCATTGTCAATAGAGTTGAACATCATCTTTCTAGAATGAGCTTAATCCCTGAACAATTAAGAAATAAAAATTTTGAATTTTATTTGGCTATGAGTAAATTTATGAGATTGTCATACAAGAGAAGAATAATTTTCTATAAAAAATATACGCAGAGGTTAGAGAGAAGTTTGCAAAAATAGTTCAGAAAATGCGCGACAAAGTCGCAAAAATCTTATTTGCTCCAAAATCAACTCCATTAGATTTTTCCGCAGAAGAAATTATTAAGAGAAAAAGAATTTTTACTCTTGGTTCTCGTATTTATTGTTTTCTATTAAAAAATTTTGGCGAGTTATCTTTTTTAAATCTAAAATCATTTACAATTTCATCTCCATAATTCTTTTAAATCAAATTTTCTCTAAATCATTATGGAATTATTAACCGGAACTTATTTATTTTATTCATTTTCTTCAATTTATTTTCTAACGCTCTTTCTTTTAATTTATTTGCAAAACAGAAAACAAATGTTTGAAATTCAAAAAAGATTCTTCTCTAAGCATTGTTATCCCGTGTTATAACGAAGGAGATTCAATCGGAGAAACAATTCAACGACTCTTAAATTCTGATTATAAAAATTTAAAAAAGATAATTGTCGTCGACGATTGTTCAAAAGATAATTCCTATGAAATAATAAAAAAAATCGCGGGAAAAAATCCGCGGGTTTTTGCGTGTCAGACCCCAAAAAATACTGGTTGTGCTGCAGGGGCAAAAAATTTTGGAGCAAAGTTTGTAAACACTGAATTAATTGGATTTAGCGACGGAGATTCGTTTCCAGAAAAAGATGCGATTTCAAATATGGTTGGTTTTTTTAATGACAAAAAAGTTGGCGCAGTTACTTCAAGGGTTTTGGTAAGAAACAGAGAAACATTTATTGGACAACTCCAATCAATAGAATATAAAGTTATTGCATTTACAAGAAAACTTTTGGGTTTTATCGACGGAATTTATGTAACAAATGGTCCGCTGAGCATTTATCCAAAAAAAATTTTTGATGAAGTCCATGGATTTGATGACAAGAATTTAACAGAAGATATTGAAATAACTTGGCACATTGTCTCAAAGGGATATCTCGTTCATATGTCTTTGTCGTCGCTGATTTATACAATTGCTCCCTCAAATTTCAAAGCATGGTTCAAACAAAGAATTAGATGGAATGTCGGAGGATTGCAGACAATAAAAAAATATAAAAATAAATGGTTTAAATGCGGGATGCTTGGATCGTTTATTCTCCCGTTTTTTTCTTTCTCTTGGATGCTTGCTATTTTTGGAATTCTCGTCTTAATTTACAGAATTTTTAGAATTGCTATTTTAAGAATTTTATCTATTTCTTATTCAACAAAAGTGAATGTTGCTATTTTGACTTTGAGAGAAATAAATTTTTCTCCGAATGCACTTTTATTTTTTGGAATAACCACTTTGCTGATGGGTTTATTTTTTACTTTAATTGCGCTGGCTTATTCAAAAGAAAAACATTTCAAAAAACAGGGGATATTTTTAATTTTTAATTATACGTTTATTTACTTGCTTCTTTATCCATTGATACTAATTAATTCAATATATAAATATTTAAGAGGATATAAAAGTTGGTGAGAGAATGTTAAAGGGCAACAAAAATGTTTTTTGGGAAGCGTTTTTGATGACGATTGTAATTTTTCTTTTTGGTTTTTTAATTGGATTTTTATTTGAATCAGGAAGAATCGACGAGATAAATGAGTATTATTCTGCTTCGGAAATTTCTTTAATGGATTTATTTGCTCTTAATGATCTAATTGAAATAAATTCTTCAGATTGTTCTCAGGTGGTTGAATTTAATTTAAATTTTGCTGACAGAATTTTTGAAGAAGCATATTTAATGGAAAAATATTCGGACGCGAACAAAATTGACACTGAGCAAAAAATCGTTCATCAAAGATATGACTTAATGAGAACTCTGCTTTGGATTAATCTTGCAAAAATTCGAAGTAGATGCAAAAATTTTCATTCAGTTGTCTATCTTTATGAATACAATCAAAATGACCTTGCAAAAAAAGCAACGCAAAATGTATGGAGCAAGATTTTAATTGATTTAAAAAATAAAAAAGGTTCAGAAATAATTTTAATTCCAATCGCAATTGATACTGAAATAACCTCGTTGCAATCTTATATTTCAAGATTTGAAATCAGCAAATATCCGGCGGTTATTATCGACGACAAAACTATTTTAAAAAAAATTATGTCTGCTCAAGAGATTGAAACATATCTAAATTAATATTCATTTCATCACAATAATATTAAAAAAGAGTTCTAATCTAATTTTTTTATGA
>Ga0209518_1003034_pt1 | contig 14784 bp, 5 predicted proteins | sample RifGroB1_FD_183993 | JGI IMG/M metagenome (GOLD analysis project Ga0209518, IMG submission 183993) | Groundwater microbial communities from Rifle, Colorado, USA - Groundwater B1 (SPAdes) (version 2) | ecosystem: Environmental > Aquatic > Deep subsurface > Groundwater | place: Rifle, Colorado...
AACCCCCTGGGCAGCGGGTTCCACCAGCGGGCAATGGGGGGCGCAGGTTATCCCGTCTGCGCAGTTTGTCGATGGCGCGGCCACAACTAACCTGCTGTCCCAAAGTGCTGCAACTTTTATCGCCGGAACCGGGAGTGAAGATTATCAGGCAGCGTCGGTATCCTTTACAGACCCCTCACATACGGAATACGAATTTCCGGTCCTGATGCGCAAACTCTACGAAGAGCAGGGGCACAATGCCGATGGGACGACCTATAAATTCCGGCTCCGCCGCTCTGGTGGTGGGATACTCACGACCTACAGTCAAACGCCGACGGTCACGATTTCCAATAGAGTCGGCCATATCGGCGGATCGGTAATGGAAACGCCGATGCGCTACTTTGCTGTCGACGGCAACAAAAATCTCTATTATCTGTCCGAGTATACAGATATCCAAACCGGCAGCGGCAGCAACAGTCCGGCGATGATGAAGTCAACGGACGGCGGGGACTCATGGAACCCGGTCGGGGTTTCCACTGCTTCCCAGGAGTTCGATCTGGAAGCTGCGGATATGGATCTGCGGGGGAATACGCTCTATATTACCATGCAGGGCCCGAACAACAGTGATTCGGCTAATTACTATGAGTTCAACGTTTCCACCCATGCTACGACCCCGGATACCTGGGCAGTGAATGACCAATTGATCGAAGATGTGAGCCCTGGCGCGCAGCAAGCCGCAATTGTGCGGCGGGGTGACGGTACCACGATTGCTGTTTACCGGGGTGCATTATCGGGGTCCAATGAACAGCTCTGGTACAGCATCCGCTCTTCCGGAGGGACGTGGGCGGCTCCGATCCGCCTGGATTCCACGGCATCGACCGATACCTTAGCAGCTGCCGTGATACGGGACTCAACCGACAGGATCCATATCGTCTATACCGCCATGGCAAGCAGTAAACTCAATATATATGTCAAAACACTTACCACCGGCGATGTGCTCAACGGACGGGTACTCATCAATGGCCCCTCTACCGCCAACATGAGCACGTCTAGCGATTATGCGGATCTCACGCCGCTTATCAATTGGACAGATGGAGCCACGGAACGGGTTGGTGTTTCGTACAGGGATATCGATGACAACAAATTATACATTTCCACCTGGGCGATAGGAGATACACCGTCTCCCTCCGAAACCGTGGTCAGCGACGCGGCGATACAGTTTCAGGAGGGACAAAACGGAGAACCGATAGCAGACATCGCGGCGGATGATGCAACAGACAAGCTCCATGCGTTGTTTGCTAATAGTACGGATGCCGATGATATCTATTACGATACCCGGGTATCCGGGAGCTGGACTACGGATGTTCAGGAAAAAGATCCGACGAATGGAGCCGATTGGCTCCGGGCGCAGTTGTTTACCCATAGTGCCGGTAACGGTAGCGCGAAAGTTGTTGGTTATGTTTGGGACGACGGGTCCGCCGGTGCAACGGGTTTTGCTCGTTATGATGAAAAAGTAGTTACTTATTATGATTTATCTACTTACCGATTTTTTTATAACAACAATTCTACAGATGTCGGTGCCGTACTTGCCAACCAAGATACCGCTGCTGGGATGACATCAGATGGTCAGGTCATCAGAATGAGATTACAGCTCCATATAGGAGGAAGCCAATTAGCATCATCGGGTGATAACTTTAAAATTCAAATTGCCTCCAAAGTTGGAGGAACATGTGACACTAATATGGGAACTACCGACGAATCATATTCCGATTTATCTCCCTCATCCGGAAACATTAGATACTTTGATAATAACGGAGGTGGAGTTACTGACGGCGCAGCACTAACCAATAATACCAATGATCCCACGCATGGTCATACAAATAGAAATCAGACATATGAAGAAGCAAACAACTTTACTAATTCACAAGCTATAATTGGAGCAGGGGAAGATGGTAAATGGGACTTTACTATTGAAGATAATGCAGCAGCAGACAATACCACTTACTGCTTAAGAGTAGTTAGATCTGATAACTCGGTTCTTGAAACATATACAGTAGTTCCGGAATTTACAACTGTTCCTGAAAATCCACTACTACTTCTTGGTCTTTATCCTTTGTTTAATAAACTGATTAAAAGAATAAAGAAGAAAAAGAAAGCAGTACTATAAGTTATGGAACAAAAGAAAACATTCAAAACTATTTTGGCTGGATTTGTAATTGTCATGACACTTCTTCCTGTTTTTGCTGCAATGAATTCTTTTTTTACGGAAGGGTTAAATCATGCAGGTTGGTGGCGTCCGATTCAAAAGTATATAGTTCCTTGGCAGGCAAGAATGGTGGCAGTTGCCATTTCTCCATTTGGTATTGATTCAAGGGTAACTCCCAACTCCAGGCTTTCAACCTTCTATATGATTAAGAAAGGGACAAGTATACCTGTTGATCTGTCTTGGAACTGTTTGGGTTGGCAGTCAGCCCTACTTCTAATAGTTTCTCTTGTTGCTGGTCTTAAAGGTAACTATACTAATCTATCTAGAGCAAAGTGTGTAGCACTGGGTCTTTTTGGAACACTTCTTCTTAACATTTTCAGGATGAGTATTATAGCCATAGGAATTTATTACATCAATTCGCTTGCAGCTCAGATAATTCATGACTACTTTGCTGCATTTCTAACACTTATTTGGCTGATCACATTCTGGTGGTTTAGCTATACTTATGTTCTGGATGAAAAATTTATTGACTACAAAAATTCAAATAAAATCTAAAAAGTTTTCTTTTGTAATTACTTTCCAATCTGAATTTGGATATGCATCAGTCCACACTTTTGATGGTTTTTTGTTTGATTTTGACCATTTAATTTCAAAAGCACTAAAAGTTCCACCTTCTTCTTCAATATAATCAATTTCTTCTTTACTCCAAGTTCTCCAGAAATATTTATTTGGAAACTTTCTTAGGATTTGGTTTGTTTTCATTCTTTCTGAGACTAAAAAACTTTCCCACAAGTTTCCAACATCTGATCTCATTTCCAACAAATTAAAGTTATTTATTGCTGCATTTCGAATGCCTAAATCCCAGAAATATATCTTTCTTGATTTGGCAATTTCTTTACGGAGGTTTCTGGAAAGTGGAGGTAATCTGAAAATAATAAATGCAAATTCAAGAAGTCGTACATACGAAGCTACAGTTTTTTGATCAATCTGGAGAAGCGTTGCAAGCTCAGGATAAGAAACTTCACATCCGATCTGAAGAGCCAAAGCTGTTAAAAGTTTCTCCAGTACATCGGGATTTTTAATCCCTTGATATTCTAATACATCTTTGTAAAGATATTTTTTAAATATTTCTCTAATATTTTCTTCCGCATTTTTGATATCCATCACTACTTCAGGGTAACTTCCATAGATCATTCTTTGTTCAAGATTTCTTATAGCTTCAATTTTATCTTCAGATATCTCTTTAAGTGAAAAAGGAGGTAGGAAAAAGTCAAGTACACGTCCCGTTAAAGGTTCATTTATTTTATTTGAAAGGTCAAGAGATGAGGAGCCTGTGGCTATAATTTGAGTTTGCGGAAAATTATCCACCAGAAGTTTTAGTGTAATTCCGATATTTTTAACTCTCTGAGCCTCGTCAATTATTACCAGTCTATTCTTACCGACATAATTTATAAGTTCAGTAGATGTTTTATCTGTTAAAGCTTGGCGTATGTCAGGTTCGTCACAGTTTAAATATATACTTTCCGAATGATACATTCCTTGAATATTTTTGACTAAAGTAGTTTTACCTGATCTCCTTGGACCATAGATTACTATAACTTTTCCTTGAAAAAGTCTATTTATTATAGCAGGCTCAATCTTCCTGTTAATTATCATAATTTAAAGGATACTATTCCTGTAATTTAGTATTAACTAGAGGACTTGTCAAGTAGCATTTTCGTTATAGTTTTTTACATAAGTAATTAACCATGGTGCCTATCTGATGTTGTTTGATAGTTTAGTTGTACTTATGTTACCTATGTAAAAAATATTTAAGGAGCAGCCTGTAAAATTAAAGGCCATTGACTAAAATTGGATAGTTTATGACAATAAAATTGAACACATTATGTTATCTGCCTATTCAAAACTGAATATATTAAAAAGACTTGAAGTCAAACAAGCTTCTATAGCCTCTCTGGCCAGAGAATATAATGTAGCCAGGGGTACTATATATAAATGCCTGGTTGATTCAAAAAATAGTAAATCACCAGAGCCTAAACCTACTTTGTTTGACAAAAAAGTATATAAGATTCTGATACGACTGGTATGTAAATCTCCTAAATTTACTTCTGAGCAATATTCTACTCATCTTAGGGAAATGAATTTTCATATAAGTTCATTTGATGTACAGAATTATTTAAATAAATTAGGGTTAACTGATGAATATACTAGGCTCAACTATTGCAGAAACTATTTAGGCCCTGGTAGATTTAAGCCTGATGTTAAAAAGGAAATAGTGACCAAATGCCTTCAGGATTCGAGAAACGTATCTGAGCTAGCAAGAAATTACAATGTTTCCCGTAACATTATATATAAATGGGTAAAAGACTATCAAAGTAATATTGAATATTTAGATAAATACAGACGAGGAGATGACCACCACAAAGCAGTATATCCGAGGATTGAAGAGGAAGTACTATCTATGGTAGTAAATAATCCCAATTTAACTGCAAAGCAAATTGCAGGGATAGTTCAGGTATCAAGTTGGACTATCTGGAAAATAATGGACAGGAACAATCTGAATAAAATGTCTAATCGCATGGCATATTCGGTATCACATCGCACTGAACCTGTTGCGGCTACAGAATCACAAGTTATTGATAGAGATAGATCTATTACAGAACAGTTTGTACCAAATGTAGCACCAGCTCCACCTCTCAAAAGAAGTAAATTATGGCTTTACTTCATTTTGTCTTCATATTTTAGCCTTTTTATATTTTTAACGATTTTTAAGATATTACCAATTATTAATTCAGTAGGGATGATGTTCGCAGGAATATCACTAATTATGGGATCATTTTTCTTTTTGTATTCACTTAAATATTATCTAACCCTTGCCATAGTTCTTTCATATTCCCAACAAGATTTAAAAAAGAAAAATATTAAAGAAAGTATAAGGGGGAGTTTACTAAATTGGTTGTTAGGTAATAAGAATTTAAACGATTCAAAGATATTAGGGCTTGAGTCAAACCTCGACAATATAGTTCTTATAAATAAGCCATTTGTTTCTGTTCATGTTGCTTTATATAACGAAAAAAATGTTGTTGAAAGATTATCCCAAGCTTTAACTTCTTTTGATTATCCGAATTATGAAATTATTTTAGCAGACGATTCGACAGATGAAACAAGTGAATTAATTAAAAACTACCAAAAACGATACCTTTTTAAGGAAGAAAGTTTGACGGTGACAAACGGAGATGGTTGGGAGATGACAGAAATCGAAGTTAAGCCTGGAGTAACCTTCAAACATCTTCATAGAAATACAAGGAGCGGATATAAAGGACAAGCGCTCAAACTGGCTCTTAGTTTATCTGATCCTAAAACCGAAAAGATTGCAGTATTTGATGCAGATTTTGTACCGTATCCTGACACTTTGACTTTATTTTTGAAATATTTCCAAACACAAAATGATCCGAAAACTGCAGTTGTACAAGGCTACCAATGGCATGTTCTAAATAAATCTGAAAACTGGATAACAAGAGGTGTCAGATCCGAATATGCCGGTTCATATATAGTAGAACGCTCAGGAATTGAAATTTATGGGGGATTAAAGCAGGTTTCAGGATCTGTCTATATGATACGACGGGATGCATTAGAGAGTGTTGGTTGGGGATCTTCTATTACTGAAGACTTTGAACTCACTTTAAAGTTATATGAAAAAGGCTTCAAGGTTTTATACACTCCCTACATTCAGGCACCTGCCGAATGTGTGTCTACATTAAACCGCTTAATAAGACAACGAATGCGTTGGGCGGAAGGGCATTCATTCAATGTTAAAAAGATGTTTTTCAAGCTTCTTTTTTCAAATCATTTATCAATCTTTGAAAAATTTGAACTTATCTATTTAACTCCATACTATCTTCAAGCACTGTTTTTTTTGATTGGAACATTCAGCTGGTTGGTATCTGAAGCTATCTTTAAAGTACGTTTGCCCTTTTGGACTGAACTTTGGGGTTGGAGTTTGGTTTTAACTAATATGATTTCTCTTCCCCTGACTAATGCAGTTGGCCTATTTTTGGAGGAGTCGGAACATAAAGACTATTCCGGTCTTGGCTCATTTATAGCCCTTTCATATTTGGTTGCTCCTTTCCAGGCATATTCTGCTGTCAAAGGATTCATCCAATCACATGAGGGACCTTGGTTCAGGACACCTAAAACAGGAAGAATAACGGATACTTTCATCCGGGGAAAATTTTACCGATTTATTCAAGGGATTATTCCCAACAAAATTCCCGCTTTGGATATGAATTTTTTAGAACTTAAAACTGCTCATAACACTTTTGACTCATTTTCTATAAAACCTAAGATGAATAGGTATGTTGGCAATTTAGTATTACTTGTACTTCTAGTCTCTTCAGTGACAATTTCTTACCTTGGAATGAGTGTCAAAACAGGATCAATATCTGATCTTCCTGTCCAAGTCAGAGTTGAAAGGATGGGGGAGGAAAACCATTCCATGGCCAGCTTGTTTAAATCATTCACACCCAGAGACGCATTAGCCAGTGCAGAGGTGGTGCAAAAAGTGGTCGTTAGTGGAGTTAGCCAGGTTTCGATGGAAACATTGAAGATTATACTTCTATTAATTGTAGTATTTACAGTATTTGTTCTAATATATTTTGCCAGAAGAAACAAGAGAACTTTCAAAAAGGTTTTTAAGATAGTGATAATTTCATCTTTAATTGCATCATGGTTATTATCAGGATTTCCCATCATCTGGAATAAACCTCGATTTCCACCCAGAATAGGTGAAACACTCGCTGCACTGCCAACTTTTGTGGCTTGTGGAACACAATTTGCCTCAGTAAATGCTGTAAGTGCACCATTACCTTCCGGGCTGACTACCAACGATATACTCCTTCTGTTTATAGAAACAGATGCCCAAGCTATAACAGTCAGCGACAGTGCCGGTGGAACTTGGACTGAAGTGACAAATAGCCCTCAAAGCGTAACGGGAACCAGATTGACAGTATTCTGGAGTCGTTATAATGGAACACAAACTGCTCCGACAGTATCTGACTCAGGTAATCATCAAATCGGAGCAATCTGTGCCTGGACAGGTATTGAAACGTCGGGAAATCCTTGGGATGTAACAAGTGGGAATACTGATTCGTCATCCGATACTTCAGGAGCTGAACCGGGAGCTTCAACAAGTGGAGCTGACCGACTTGTCGTAATTGTAGGTACCGCAGACATTGATACTGCATTACCTATAACATCTATTTCAAATGGGAATCTGGCTAACATTTCTGCCGCGCGAATTACAGCTTCATCAACGGTAGGTAATGACGGAGGATTATCGATTTTTGACGGACAGAAAGCCACTGCAGGAAACTATGGGAATACAATTTTAACGTATACAGGGAATACCTTAAAGGGGATGATGTCAATTGCTCTTAGGTCACCGACAGCTACTTCTCAAACTTCACACAGATTTCGTACGGATGATGGGAGTGAGACAACAGCAACTTGGAAAGATGATGAAAATACCGACGCCTACTATGTCGGCCCCACAGAAATTATAAGATTGAGAATTGAAGCACACAGTACTGTTTCAATGACCTTAAACGCCCGTCTTGAATATTCTACGGATGCAACTAACTGCAATAATGGAACTTGGACCGCACTTGATACATCCACTACAGCCTGGCGAGTGACAAATTCAAGCAATATCACAAATGATGATGCTACTACAAACCAGCTTACCACGTCAAACAAAACGTTTACTGCAGGCAACATTTTTGATACACAAAATGAAGACACCACCGGTGTTGCTTTAAACGAAACACAATCGGAATGGGAATGGGCGATTCAAGGAACCGGATCCTTTCAAAGTACAGTATACCGTTTTAGGATTTCCGATGCCGGGACTGCTCTTTCTTCATACGATAATTGTCCGTTAATAGTAACTGCAACTACGGGAGGATATCATCAGCCCTATTACCGAATCAGAAGTGATGACACATTAACTTTAAATGATACTGTCGGCTGGGCTGCAGATCTAAATACCTATGCAACAATGGACGCAGGTAAAAGATTTCGTATTAGATTTGAAGTTGAGCAGCCGAACGGAACAGGGAGTAGCACGTCTTGGAAATTACAATATAGATTTAGAACGAGTACGGGATTGTGGGGTAGTTGGGCAGATTCACCCGACCGGGCTGAAGCCGGTTATGATGGTCCGTTACAGGTTCTTGATTCAAATCAATATGCCGATGGAGACGCAGCCAACCAAAATATATTAGCAGGAAGTGCAGAGACGTTTGATACCGGAGGAACTGGAGAAGAGAACCGTACAACGGGTGCCATAACAATCTCCAATGAACATGCTGAATATGAATTTACAATTATGATTTTAGGTACTTGGGGTGGTCCAAACAGGATGAAAGATAATAATCAGTTGGAATTCCGATTATCGGAAAGTGCAGGCACGCTTTTTACAGGAATTATGATGAATCCAAGAATTACAGTCAATATGCCCGACTATTTTTTAAGTCCTTCAATGATGGAAACAACTGGCAGGGCAGGACCATTTAAGGATACAAACGGCAATCTATATTTTATGATTGAACCTACATATATTGCAGGGACCGGTAATAATGAACCTGAAATGCTCAAATCGACCGATGGAGGCAAAAACTGGGATTTGGTAGGAACTTCCGGCAGTCCTACAGTAAATGATCTGGAGGGTGTTGATGTTTTTCAAAGTGGGGATACGTTACACATTTGTGTACAGGAAGGAACAGGTAGTCTAAATGTAACTTACCACACCTTTAGATTGTCGGATCATTCCACAAACTCTGATACTTGGGGGATTGTGGATGAGGCTGTAGTAACTCCGGGTACCGCTCCTGCTAACCAAACCTGTGGAATAATAAAGCGGAGTGACGGAACAGTAGTCGTTTTTTACCGATATAGTGACGGTACCAATCAAAGAGTGGGTTATAAAATTCGACCCAGTAGTGGACCACCTTGGGGTACGCAAGTCAATCTGGATACTACGGCATCAACTAATTTTGTTTATTCAGGAGCTGTACTTGGAGCAAGTGATAAGACACACATTTTTTACAAAGATGATACAAATGAAGACGTACTATATAAAAGCCTGACATCTGCAGATTCTTTAAGTGGAAGTCCCACAACGATAGAATCTGACGCTCAGGCAACTACCAATAGCTGGGCAACAACCCCTGCGGTATATTGGACCGAAGAAGGCACAGGAAATGAAAAAATAATGCTGGGTGTGATGGATAATTCCGATTCGATACTCTATTCCGTAACCCTGACAAACGGTACTCCCGGAGCCAGAAAACAAATTTCTGCAACGGGAATCCGCCACAGTCCTACCGGTACTTCCAGTAACCAACCAGTAGCTGATTTGGTTGTAGATTCGGTAACCGATAAACAGTATTCGATATTTTCTCCGACCAACGACGCAGATCTTGATTATGACGCGGCAATAAACGATGGTGGATGGACCACAGATACAAACCTACTTGACCAATTAACATTAGAATATCTAAAAGGCCAACTATTTACCCACTCCTCAGGAAACGGAGGCAATAAAGTATACGGATACTGGTATGAAAGTACTTCAGGGGGGGACAGTGGATTTTCATGGTATGGAGAAAAAGTAATTACCACCTTTAATCAATCGGCATACAGATTTTTCCAAAACCTTGATTCAACTTCAATAGGTCCTGATCTGGCAGCTCAAGACACAGCAGCAGATATGACAGCTGACGGCCAGGTAATAAGGCTAAGATTCTTACTGCATGTAGGTGGTAACCAATTTGACGGCACAGGAGATGATTTTAAAATTCAGATTGCCGAGAGAAGCGGTACGTGTGATACCGCTTTTTCAGGTGAGACGTATGCTGATCTGTCTCCTTCAGCGGGAGTTATCCGATTTTATGACAACCCGACTCCAACCGATGGATCTAGTATGACGCCAACCGGTAGTGACCCTACACATAGTGGTCATACAATAAATTTCCAAACATATGAAGAATCAAATAACTTTACAGGTATAAACTCAATCGCTGCAGGAAATGACGGAAAGTGGGATATTACAATTGTTGATAATTCAGCCTCAAATGGTGTTGCATACTGTGTGCGGGTTATTACCTCGGGTGGTGGTCTGCTTGATACTTATACGGTTATACCTGAATTTACTACTGTTCCTGAAAATCCATTTCTGCTTCTTGGCCTTTACCCAATTCTTAAAAAGTTTGCCTCTAGGTTTAAAAAGAAAAAGAAGATAATCGTGTAAGAAACAAATACTTAGAACAGTTCTTCCTGGGTTTATTATATTGTTTTCTAGTGGTTTAGTTACAGTTACGCCCTAGATTCATCAGAATAGTGATATTTTAGGGAGTACCATTCCCCAAAACTTGACAATTTCAGGGAAATATATTAATATTACGCAATGATTAGTAGAATTTATGACGATTTAGATAAAATATTAAAAGGGGGTAAAGTTGTTGTACTTTATGGCCCAAGACAAGTTGGTAAAACTACGTTGATTAATAAATTTTTAAAAAATACTAAATTAAAATATAGATTAGATAATGGTGATGACATAAAAATTTCTAAAATCTTAACCTCAAGGAGTAAAGAGCAAATAGATAAATATATTGAGGGATATGAACTGATTGTAATTGACGAGGCGCAAAGAATTCACGATGTAGGGCTGGGGCTTAAAATTTTGGTTGATAATAATCCTAAAATAAAGGTATTGATTACGGGATCTTCGTCTCTAAGTCTATCTTATCGTGTAGGAGAACCGCTTGTAGGTAGAAAATTTGATTATGTACTATATCCTGTATCACAAAAAGAATTAAAAAAAGGCTTGTCAGTATATGATTTAGAATTAAAAAAAGAAGATTTTTTGGTCTATGGAAGTTATCCAGCAGTTTTGGAACTTTCGAATCGTGCCGAAAAAATAAATCTTTTGAATAATATTACAAATTCCTATCTTTTCAGGGACATTATTGATCTTGAAAAAGTATCTGACTCAAAAATATTGATGGACTTGTTAAAACTTATTGCTTTTCAAGTAGGTAGCGAAGTTTCGCTTACTGAATTAGGTTTAAACCTTGGAATTGATAGAAAAACAGTTGCTAGATATTTATGGCTTTTAGAACAATCATTTGTACTATTTAATTTAAGGGGTTTCAGTAGAAACTTAAGAAAGGAAATAACGAGTAAAAGTAAATATTATTTTTATGATTTAGGGATTAGAAATGCAGTAGTTAATAACTTTAACGAAATTGATTCAAGAAATGATGTTGGACAGCTTTGGGAAAACTTTTTAGCCATAGAAAGGCTTAAAAATCAAAAGTATACACCGATTTATTCTAATAATTATTTTTGGAGAACTTGGGATAAAAATGAAATAGATTGGGTAGAAGAAAGAGATGGTAAATTGTTTGCGTTTGAATTTAAGTGGGGTAAATTAAAATCAAGAAAATCAGAAAAAGCTTGGATTAATTCATATAATAATTCTGAGTTCAAAACAATTACCCAAGAGAATTATTTAGATTTTATTATTTAAAAAGCAAATAGATCTAAGTTTTTAGCAATTATTTTACTCCGTAGCATTATCCATATTATTGGAATTTATTGTAATATTAACAATTTCTTAAAATAATCATTAACTTATTACCATTTAAAAAAATAAGAAGTAAACTTAAGAAGAGAAGGTAAATTAAGGATAATAAATAATAAGAGAAACTAACATTTAAACTAATTGTTCAGGCTTGAAAGAAGGGAAAAGTTTTTTTCTGAGATCAAACCCTTCCTCGTTAGACAATGCAATAGCCTTGATAATATACCTGGCGCCACTTAGATTGAGGCCTTCTTTTTGAGTTAGAAACTTTACAAACTGCAAGTGATCCAAGTCTGAAATAGAATACATTCTTCTTTTGGTACCGGTTCTATGTGGAGTAGTGAGGCCGGATTTTTCATACAGCATTAAAGTTCTGGGATGAAGCTTTATCAGTCCAGCAGCTACTGATATAGTTAAAATTGGTTCATCTGTGCGCATGTTATTAAAAGTGATCTATATAAAGACTAAAAGGTTATACTAATACTGTCAAGGGTTAAAAAAGGTCATACTTTTGTTGTGTGAAAAGACTACAGATAAAGTGTATCTTGTTATTCAGAAGAAATGAGTATTATGTAATCTTTTTATGTAATTTTTTATACAATTTATATACTTTTTATTATATAGTTTTTATTATACTAATTATATAATCCTATATATAGCTTATATTTCAGAGCGTAACAACGATATCAGTGCAACCAACTTGTTATAGGTTATGGTAAAATAATACTGAAGATGTTGATGTATAGTACCTATCTTACGGTACTATTACGCGGGTAATATAATAGTTCAAGTGTTAATTTCGTTAAATTATTACTAATTCGTTCTGGGAAATCCATATTATTTTCTTTTGAACCCATAATAGATCATCACGCACAAAGCGATATTTTTGCCGGTTTTAACAGGTAAATCGTTCGATTTTATAGCTAAAACAGGGGTTTTGAGATCTGTTTGCAGTTAGGTTACACTATTGAAGCAAAAACCAGTAAAAGTAAACTGTTACTGATGATGACTTCCAATATTTATCTTTTAAATTACATTCAATATGTATTAAAAGTGATTATCCTCTTGACAACAGTACCCATGAAAAGTAACAATGATAACAAGGCTAAAATGTACAAGGTACCTGTGAAAGACCCGCTTAATCAGAAATTCCTGAACAAGGTGCTTAAAAAGTGTTCCGAAGGCCGTATTAATAAGGTAGAAGCAGGCAGACTACTCGGAGTTACCAGAAAGACTATCTATAGTTGGTTGGAAGATTATATAAATAAACCTACTATATATAAAGCTATAGACATTGAAAAGGAAATTATTAGAATAATAATCGCCAACCCTGCTTTCGGACCGGCCAGAATCAGCAGGAAATTGTCTCTGGAAGGTTATAAATTAAGTGTCAGAAGTGTTTGGCAGGCACTAAAAAAACTCAACATGGCATCAACCAGAGAGAGGGAAATCTACAGCCTCAATTTCAGAAAATGCAATCAGGCTAAGGATTCTGGATTTCCCAAAATAATCAGATTCACCCCCGTAGCACGAAAGAGAATTATTGAAGAATTGGTGTTACAAGGAAAAAAAGTTACCGATTTGTCTAAAACTTATAAATTAAGTCGCAGAACTATTGTCAAATGGAAAAAACGCTACCAGTTTGCCGATACCCATGGCCAAAACTTACTATTTGCTGTCTCAGACCAGCATCCTACAGGCTCATTACATCCACGGGGCGTTAAAGAAGAAAGCGTTAATAAAATACTAGATCTTATTGTAACAAAACCTATCCTCTCGGCTCACAAGATTGCCAAGACTTTAGGGATGGGAAACCACGGAGTCCAAAATGTTCTGATGCGTTATAACCTGAATAAATATGAATACAGGCAGGCTTATTCCAGAAACAGAGGTACGGAAGTAGCAACAGAACCTGCATATACGGACATCTTCGGTAAAATCAAAAATGTTTGGGAAGGCCTGGTTCCTAACTTGTTGGCTGCACCTCCTCCCTCTGTCTTTAAAAACTTCATTTCCTCTTCTTCAATAAGTTTTATCGTTTTTCTAGGATTATTTAAATTAGCCTCTGTTTTAACCCAGGCTCCAAACGTTGTGACCGGCATCGGTTACTTCTTTGCTCTTATTGCTTTGACTATGGGGATGTTTTTCTTCCTCTACTCATTAAAGTACTACTTAACACTGGCAATTGTGCTTTCTTATTCGCAACAGGGAGGCGGTCTAGCCAACTTGGGTTCAATGAAAAAGACCGGTCTTTTAAGTTGGATACTGGGCAACAAAGATACATCAAATACAAAAGCCTTGGGATTAGAGGCTAACCTTGATGCAGTAACCCTAAAAGACAAACCTTTCGTTTCGGTGCATGTGGGACTCTACAACGAAAAAAATGTTGTAGAAAGGTTGTCAAAAGCTCTGGCATCATTTGATTATTCCAATTACGAAGTGATCCTGGCAGACGACTCAACCGACGAAACTTCTTCCAAAATTACCGAATTTCAGAAAAAATATTTGTTTAAAGGAGAGCAACTTAAGATTACCCACGGTGAAGGTTGGACTTTAACCGAAGTAGAAGTTAAGCCTGGAGTTCTTTTTAAACACCTGCACAGAACTACCAGATCGGGATTTAAAGGTGGCGCTCTGGCTCTGGCTTTAAAACTGACTAATCCAAAAGCTGAAAGAATATCCATCTTCGACGCCGACTTTGTGCCCTACCCCGATACTTTAACTTCGTTTTTGAAATATTTTCAAATACAAAAAGATTCAAAAGTCGCTGCAGTTCAGGGTTATCAATGGCATGTTTTAAATAAATCCGAAAACTGGATAACCAGGGGAGTCAGGTCGGAATATTCAGGTAGTTATGTCATTGAACGGGCAGGCGCAGAAATCTACGGCGGCTTGAAGCAAATTTCCGGAGCCGTTTATATGATCAAGAAAAGTGTTCTTTCCCAAATCGGGT
>Ga0209518_1003044_pt1 | contig 14758 bp, 10 predicted proteins | sample RifGroB1_FD_183993 | JGI IMG/M metagenome (GOLD analysis project Ga0209518, IMG submission 183993) | Groundwater microbial communities from Rifle, Colorado, USA - Groundwater B1 (SPAdes) (version 2) | ecosystem: Environmental > Aquatic > Deep subsurface > Groundwater | place: Rifle, Colorado...
GCTGTTGGCCCTGCAACCCGCTGGAGCACGGAGGACGAATTACTAAATGCGGTGGACGCTTCCTTGTCTTCCTGTTCTGCTTCTCTAGGCGAGCAGTCCATAGAGCCTTCGAAAACTGTTTTCGGAGTCCCCCCTTCTTGGGTTTCAGAAGGACAAATTAAGCGTGAGCATTTGGATAAAATGAGAGTCATTTGTTCCAAGCTTTCTTTGGAGCCTACGGGTTTTGTGGTTTTAACTGAAGCAATAGCTCATTTTGTAAAAGCTCAGGAAGGGTCACCTTTAAACGGAATTGTAATAGGGGTAGGCGAGGATTACTTAGATATTGCTGTATTTAAGCTTGGGAATTTGGCGGGGACAGTCAATGTTGGTAGAAGCGTATCTGTTGTAGATGATGTAGTAGAAGGGCTTGCCCGTTTTGGAATTAAAGACGCTCTACCCAGCCGAATTTTACTTTATAATGGTAAGTCGGCAGGGCTTGAAGAAGTACGTCAAAGTTTAATTAAGGCAGACTGGGCAGAAGAAAAAAATGACAAAATTACTTTCCTTCATACTCCTGCTATTGAAATAGTTGAACCTGATAAAAAAGTTGTTGCAGTATCGCTTGCAGGCGCAAGTGAAATGAGTGGGGTTAAAAAGGTTTTATTTGATAAAAAAAACAAAGACGAGGAAAACGAATCCGAAGAAGTAGAGGAAACGGTTGAGGATAATCAGGATTTGGGGTTTGTCATTAACAAAGATATCAATCAAGATGATAATCTAGTTGCTACGACCGAAAAATTTGAATTGCCTACACAAAAATTAAGTGGTTTAGTAAATAAATACAAATCAAAAATTGTGGCTCGTTTTCCAAAAAAACATTTTCATACCACTCCTGTAGCGCCTCATTTAACCGCTCACAGTTTTGATCACGCTGGGCGTAAAAGTCCTCTTGAAAAAAAACCTTTAACATTTGGGTTAGCATTTTTGATTATGTTGGCAATACTCGGGTTTGTTCTTTGGTGGTTTGTGCCAAAGGCTCAAATTACTATTTATGTGGCGCCCAGACAGCTCGAAGAGCGTGTTGCATTAACAGTCGACCCCCAAAGTGGTCTTGATATCGAGCAAAAAGTTTTACCGGGACACAGTAAAGGATTGACATTGGAGGGAGACAAGACCTCTTCTACGTCTGGCACTAAAGTCGTAGGAGAAAAATCAAAAGGGAAGGTGCAAATACGAAATGGGACATCGGTGGGAATAAAGGTCAATTCAGGGACAACTCTTTTTGGCCCTAATGATTTGCGTTTTGTAGTGGACACTCAAGCCTCTGTTTCAGCAGCTTTATCACCTTCAACTCCGGGAACCCAAACAGTGGAAGTAACGGCTGAGAAAATAGGATCTGATTATAATTTGGCCAAGGGAGAAACCTTTAAGGTTGGCAATTATCCGGTCAGCGAGGTTGACGCGGTTGCCGAAGAAAACCTTTCAGGAGGTTCCAGCCGCGAAATTACTGCTGTTTCTGCAGAAGATCTTAAAAATTTAGAAGCTGAATTGGTAGAGGAATTGACCCAACAGGGTAAATTGCAGCTTGCAGCTGAAGCGGGAGAGAACGAGATTTTTATCCCGGAGTCGATAAAAACTACAATAAAAGACAAAAATTTCAGTAATAAGTTGGGTGACGAGGCGAGCAATATAAAATTATCGCTTAGCCTAAGTTTAGGCGGAATCTCGGTTACAAAATCTGACCTAAATGAACTGGCAAAAAGTGTGCTTGTCGGTCAAGTCCCTGGCGGCTTTGTGTTAAAGCAGGAGCAAATTGATATTAATTTTTCTTCTAAGGGCCAGCCAGAGGGAGGCAAGTGGCTGTTTGATACTACTTTTACTGCCAATTTGTTGCCTGAAATAAAACCTGACGAGGTTGCTCGAAAGATTTCAGGTAAATATCCGGCGGTAGCGCAGGATTATTTATCTACGATCCCGGGTTTTGTTAGAACACAAATCAGATTAAGCCCCAGCTTTTTGCCTGCAAAGCTGGCAGTACTTCCAAGAGTGGTGGGGAACATTAATATTGAAATAGCCGCAGAATGAAAAAAACGTTTTCTCGGATTATAGCCGTTTTGTGTGGGACAGCCGGCTTTGCAATTTTGGCTTACGTTTTTTTTCCAATTTTGGCATATGAGGTAAATTCTCCAAGATATGCCACTTATCTAAGCCCGGTTCCAGACGAGCAACTCCCTGTAGCGTCTAGCGGTACGGATTTTACGCGTCTTAGTAACTGGTTTGAAAAACCGCCGGAATTTGCGGAATCTTATCAGCCGACTGCTCTTTATTATACAATCACAATTCCCAAGTTAAGGATAAAAAACGCGATGGTCTCGATAGGCGGAGAGGATTTGACTCAAAATTTGATTCAGTATCCAGGTACAGCAGTTCCCGGAAAACTTGGCAATGCGGTAATATTTGGGCATTCTATATTGCCACAATTTTACAACCCAAAAGATTATCTTTCGATTTTTTCAACGCTGGATAATCTTAAAAAGGGAGATGAAATATACATAGACTATGACGGGGTTCATTATACTTTTATTATGGAAGATAAATTTGAAGTAAGCCCCAGCGATATTCAGATTTTAGAGCAAAACCCAGGCGACGCATTTTTAACTTTAGTTACCTGTAGCCCCCCCGGACATCCGCTAAAGCCAAGAAGGTTAATAATAAGGGCTAGAATAGTGCCGCTAGATCGTAACATATGAATATTTTGGGAATTGACTGGGGGGAGAAAAAAATGGGGCTAGCTCTCGCTGTGGGAACATTAGCTGAGCCACTGAAGATATTGCGATACGAAGACCTGCCCGCAGATGTTACGCATCAAGCGTTGCAGGCGGGTACTAAGATATTAATTACCCAGATTAAAACGATCGTAGAGCATTATAAAATAGAAAAAATTGTGGTTGGGGTATCAGAAGGAGCATCTGGTATTGCTGCTACAAATTTTGCTAATTTATTAAAAAATCAGTTTGAGATTCCTGTTGAAACATATGACGAAACTCTTAGTTCACAAGATGCCAGAGCATTAGCAATAGATTCAGGAATCAAAAGAAAAAAAAGAAAAGAAATGGAAGACGCCTTCGCCGCCGCAGTCATGCTCCAAAGTTATTTGGATAACCTATAATTAAGTTTTATGCTATACTTGCTCACCTGAAGTTATAGTAAAGGAGCACTTTGATGTCTCACAAACTGAGCGCATTGGTGGCTTTCGCGTTGTTGCATGCTCAAGAAGCAATGATAACTCTGTGTCGCCTGAGTGATTTGGATTTCCTACGCATCAAGATGGAGTTATCACAGACTCCATTCAGATTGCGGTCGACTGGCGCTATGCAAGTCAACTTTGATGTTGAAGTCGAAGGACATCCTGATCTAGTGGCTAAGGCAACAGTCTACGTCGAAGATGACGGCCATCAATTCAAACGAGATGGAGTGATTCTCACGCTTCCTGACACGTCCTGGGTTTTCTCATATTACCCAGATCGGGTGACTGACTCACGAGTGGACAACGCCGACTATGTTGAGCGGCTGCGCAAAGCAGTACAGACATAACTTGAGGTTATGGGGCAACCGGGGAGGTAACAATGAAGCTAACATAGCTCTCACCTCTTCCGGCCCCCATAGATTTTTTATTCTTGTTTCAAACTTCACTCCATGTTTTAATGGGGATATGAAACAAAAGCCAAAACTTAACAATGCCGACATAGAACTTTTAAAGAAAACTTTTGCAACGAGACAAGAGATTCAAGAAAATTTTGCGACAAGGGAAGAAATACAGCAAAGTTTCGCGACCAAGGAAGATTTAGATGATGCCAAACAAGAAATACTCTCAAGCCAAGAAAAATTTCGCAGTGACTTTTTTGAAAAAATCGATCCTATTCTCAAAGAAGTAACTACTAACCGAGAAGAGAGAACGATTATTAATCATAGATTAGAAAAATTAGAAAACGTGATATAATTCACTCTAATATGCTTAAGAATGCAATTGCTCCAATCCAGGCCTGGCTTATGTCGCAAGGCAGATGTGTGGGTTGTGGCATGCCCCTGTCTCAAGGTAATCATAAAAAATTAAAAGACGGCAGCGAGCAGGTAACTTGTAAATGCAAACGTATTTACATTTCCAAAGACGGGAAATACAGGCGCGCACTTCTGAGTGAAGTTTAATGAAAAAATTTGCTATAGCCTCAATAGCTTTGGGATTTTTAGTAATCTCAATTTGTGCAGGTTTATTTTTATGGTGGCAGACCCAGACTCAAGCTCCAAGCACTAATGTTTCTTCCAAAAGAATTTTAATTACCAAGGGTATGACGGCTGAGGGCATAGGAGCATTACTCGCAAAAGAGGGTGTAATCACAAGTCCTCTAGCTTTTAAGATTTATACTCAATTAACTGATTTATCCAAGAAAATGCAGGCCGGAGAATTTAGTGTGCCGACAAATCTTAAACTCGAGGATGTAATTAAAAAATTACTAGCAGGCCCAACTGAAATTTGGGTAACAATACCGGAAGGCTTGAGGCGGGAGCAAGTAGCCCAGAAGTTTTCAGAAGAATTTGGAATACCTGAAACGGAATTTTTAAATCTTTCTCAAAATCTGGAAGGGTATTTGTTCCCCGAAACTTATTTATTTCCAAAAACAGCCAGTGCTTCAGCTGTAATAAAGAGATTAACAAATACTTTTGAAGACAAAACGAAAGATTTATCTTTGTCCAAAGATGACGTGATTTTGGCGTCAATTTTGGAAAGAGAAACCAGAAATGCAGATGAAGCCCCAATTGTGGCAGGAATTTTGACCAATCGTTTACAAATTAGTATGGCGCTGCAGACGGATGCAACAGTACAATACGCAGTTGCAAATTTAAAATTTAAAAATCAAAATTTAAAATTGGAAAACTGGTGGGTACAGCCTACAAAAGAGGATTTAAAAATAGATTCGCCATATAATACCTATAAATATCCCGGTTTGCCTCCTGCTCCTATTTCAAGCCCGGGGTTAATAATGCTTAAAGCCGCTGCAAATCCGACTGACACTGATTATTTTTATTATATTCATGATTCAGAAGGTGTGATCCACTTCGCCAAAACTCTCGCAGAGCACAACGCCAATGTGGCAAAATATTTACGATAACAAAAATATCTACGCTGACACCTCAATACGTTTTGCTACAATACTATAAATGGATATCTTTAAAGACTTTATACGGGAACTATTCAAATCAATAATTTCTCCAGGAATAGCATACCAGATGATAATTAACCCAGTTGCAGGAATGGATAGTGTAGTACCACCCTTACTTTTAAAGCTGGCTGGAGTAAAAGCTTTGGATTCTCAGCTTACATACAGAGATTTGGAGAAAAACAAAGCAGAGATGGATAAAGTTTATAAAATTAAAGAAAAATTAGATAGCATAATACCGTTTAGGTTGACTTATTTATTTGGCCAAGAGGCGGTTCATCTTCAGTCGCAAGAGACAAGCTACCTCACCCCTTTAAGTATAGATAGGAATCTTCTATGGGTTGAGGAACTAGGTCTGATAGATGAGACTCATCCCGTACAATTTGTATTGTACAGAAAAGAAATGGGCTTTTTTAGATCTCCTGTATTAATAGGTTACTTAAGATCTCTCGCTTGGGTATTAGAAGAGAATGGTAAAGATGAAGTAGAAATCTTGTTTAAATTTCCGGAAGCGCTAATCACAAAAAAGTTTTTTACTAGCGGGCTTGAAAAGGAATTTTCTCTTAAAAAGGAAACTATTACCGATCCTTACCAGAATGAGTTAGGAGATTGGGTTGTTTTATACAAAGTTAATTATGAGCAAGAAAATTTCTACAGGTTTGAGTTTACAGTTGAGCCTTAATTATTTAGTATTCAACCACGGACAATTTAACATATGTGGTGATGTACCCAGTATAAGCTTTTTTGGGATATGACTAGTATTCCCATTTTCTAGTGCTTTTAATTGAAAAGCTATGGCTCTATGATTACCTTCAATAACTGTACTAGGGGTATCGATCGAAGTTGAAATTAAAATTAACTTTTCGATGAACGGGTATGAACCTATACGTTTCTTAATGTCCTGGATAATCTTGATCCCCGCTCCTTTATCAGGATAACCATTTATGATTGCTTGAGCAACTTTTTTAAGAGTCTTCTGGCTTCCAAATGTTTTTTCCCACTGAGGCTCCTTTATTACGAATAAGTCCGAAAATTCATTTAAGTCTACTCTCACTAAGTGCCAAGTAATGTTATTTGGCAACCATTTCAGTAATGGTTCTCTCCATTGCCATAGCAAGTATTTCCTAACAGCATTCTCATTACTATCTTCCAGATTAGGTTCCAGCACAATTTTGTTTAACTGATCTCTAACTGAGCTATAGAATGGTTTATACCATTCAGACTTAAGAAACTCTGATTCAAACTTTTCAGTAGGGATACTGGAAATCATCTTCATAAAACAAAAACCCCTTTAACGGGGCAGATAGCATATTATACACCGAGGTGCCTAAGAACTCTTACATGTTGTGTGGGTATATATGCCAACTTAGCCTGTTGACAGCTTCGGTAAAACCTGTATAATCCTTTAGTTAGGCGTACTTAAGTAGGCTCTCCCGCTTGCGCGAGCGGGTTTTTTGCATACTTTAGGTTTACCTAAAAATACCTCATGGCTCAAAACAAGCGAATCAATTTTGGCAAGAAAGAAAAAAATATCCCAGAACTTGATTTGTCTTTGGTACAAAGAGATAGCTGGCATTGGTTTGTCACTGAAGGAATAGCCCAAGAGTTAACAGAAATTTCTCCGATTGATGATTTTACTGGTAAAAACTGGCAGCTTGTATTTACTTCTCATAAATTAGATCTTCCAACAATAAGTCCAAAAGTAGCCCGGGAAAAGGGATTAGCTTATTCATCTCCTTTTAAGATATATGCCAAATTAATTAACAAAAAGACAGGAAGCGAAGTGGAACAAGAAGTATTTTTAGGCAACCTTCCTCAAATGACAACTGCAGGAACTTTTATTATAAGCGGTATTGAGAGGGCTGTAATAAACCAACTAGTTCGCTCACCCGGTGTTTATTTTTCGGGAAATGTTGATCTTTCTTCCGGACGTATGCTTCATAAATGTGAAGTTAGGCCCATGCACGGATCTTGGCTGGAATTTGAAATTAGTAGAAACGACGTAATTGCAGCCAGAATTGACCGAAGAAGAAAGGTAAGCGCCACAACATTTTTAAGAGCCTTGGGAGTTGAGTCAGACGAAGAAATTTTAAAGTTTTTTAAAGACTTTGATATTGACCCCAATCATCAATATATTAAAAAGACTTTAGAAAAAGATCCAACAAAGTCGCGCCACGAAGCCTTGCTTGAAATTTACCGCAAAATGCGGCCCGGGGAACCAGCTGTGATAGATAACGCCGAAAATCTTTTTGAAGGCTTATTCTTTGATCCTAGAAGATACGACCTTGGAAAAGTAGGCAGATATAAAATTAACAAAAGACTGGATGTTAATCTTCCAAATGAAAAATCAAATTGGGTTTTGACCCGCGAAGATGTAATGTCAGGCGTTGCTTACTTAATTGGTTTGCAAAATGGTAAGGGAAGGGTTGATGATATTGATCATCTTTCTAACCGAAGACTAAGACGCGTAGGAGAATTGGTTGCCACACACGCATTCCGAGTAGGACTTCTCCGCTTAGAGCGCTCTATAAAAGAGAAGATGAGTTTGATAAGCCCGGATGACAGGCCATTGCCTTCAAATCTTATTAACGCCCGACCGTTGATAGCCTCAATTAACGAATTTTTCCGTTCAAATCAGCTCTCAACCATTCTTGATGACACCAATCCTTTAAGTGAAATCGACAACCTTCGCCGTGTATCAGTTTTGGGCCCTGGTGGTATAAACCGAGAAAGAGCGTCTTTTTCAATCCGCGACGTTAATTCATCTCAATATGGCCGTATTGATCCGGTAAGGTCTCCTGAAGGCCCGAACATTGGGCTTGTTACCTACCTTGCCCTACATGCTAGGGTTAATGAATATGGTTTTATTGAAGCTCCTTATAGAATTGTTGAAAACCGTCAGACGACGGATAAGATAGTATATGTAACTGCGGATGATGAAGAAACCAAACATATTACCCACAGCGGCATTAATGTTGATGGAAATGGTTATATTACAGATGAACGTGTAGCAATTCGTCACAAAGGAGTTTTTTCAGAAGGACCTTCAAGTTTGGTTGAGTTAATAGATGTCACACCAAGGGAAGTTTTTGGAGCTTCAGCTAGCTTAATTCCGTTTTTGGCTCATGACGAAGGGAACAGGGCTTTGATGGGCTCCAACATGCAATGTCAGGCGGTTCCTTTGATTAATCCTTCTTCTCCGGTTGTGGGAACAGGCATGGAAAGCACTGTGGCTTCGGCGATGAATAGAGTTGTTGTAAGCCCTTACTCGGGAGTCATAGACTATGTTGATGCCGACAGAATAGAAATAAAGCTTGATTCAAAGACCGACGATTTGGGAGGAGATAGCATAGAAATTGTTGAAAATGGTAAACGTGCAGTATTTTATTTGACCAAATTTAGGCGTACAGCCCAGTCAACCTGCTATAACCAAAAAGTAGTGGTAATACTGGGTCAAAAAGTCGCAAAAGGTGATTTGCTGGCCGACGGTCCTGCGGCTGACCAAGGAGAACTGGCATTGGGCCAAAACCTAACCATAGCGTACACTTCGTTTGAAGGATATGGTTTTGAAGACGCAATTCTGATTTCGGATAGACTAGTTAAGGAGGATTTATTAACCTCAATTCATATTAAAGAATATCAGGCTGATATGGTTGAGACCAAATTAGGACCTGAAGAATTAACAAAGGATATTCCTAATGTTGCAGAAACAGAGCTTGCAAATTTGGCCGAAGACGGAATAGTAGTAGTAGGCGCCGAAGTCGGCCCAAATGATATTTTGGTCGGCAAAATTGCTCCAAAGGGTGAAACAGAGCTTACAAGCGAAGAAAGGCTACTTCGCGCAATTTTTGGTGAAAAAGCACGGGAAGTTAGAGATACGTCACTTCGGGTACCTCACGGAGAGGGCGGAACAGTGGTTGATGTTATGATTTTGGATAAAGCCAAAGGCGATGAGTTAGGGCCTGGAGTTATTATGTCTGTAATTGTGAAGGTGGCACAGCTTAGAAAAGTGGCAGTTGGGGATAAAGTGGCAGGTAGACATGGAAATAAGGGAGTTATCGCTAAAATCATGTCGGTTTCTGATATGCCTTATTTGGAAGATGGAACAGCTATTGATATTATAGTTTCTCCCCTGTCTGTATTGGCCCGTATGAATTTGGGGCAGCTTCTGGAAACCCATTTAGGCTGGGCTTTGAGAACAGAAGGTAAAAAGGGTGCCTTGCCGGTATTTGATGATATTAAAGAAGACATGGTTCACCAGGAGCTTGTTAAAGCAGGACTTCCCGTTAATGGTAAGGCGAGATTATATGACGGACGGACAGGAGAGCCCTTTGAAGAAGATACAGTTGTTGGGGTTGCTTATATCATGAAGCTAAAACATATGATTGAGGATAAGACTCATGCTAGATCAACCGGTCCTTACTCTTTGGTTACCCAGCAACCTCTTGGAGGTAAAGCCCAAATGGGAGGGCAGCGCTTAGGCGAAATGGAAGTCTGGGCGTTTGAAGCGCACAGAGCTGCTTATACTTTGCAGGAAATGTTAACTGTTAAAAGCGACGATATAATCGGTCGTGCTCAGGCATTCGGAGCAATTGTTAAAGGCGAGGATATTCCAGATGCTAAGGTTCCTGAAAGCTTTAGAGTATTGGTTCGGGAACTAAATTCTTTGGGGTTGGCAGTGGAACTTGAAGGAGCCATTACAGCAGCTGACGCAGAAGGTGAACCAGAAAAGAAAAAATCAAACGATCCCTTGGTACAGCTTAAAGCCTTGGAGGATTTTAAAACTCTTCAGATCCGTCTTGCTTCGCCTGAGGAGATCCGTTCTTGGTCAAGAGGCGAGGTAACAAAGCCTGAAACTATTAATTATAGAACCTTAAAGCCTGAAAAAGATGGACTTTTTGACGAGAGGATCTTTGGACCTACAAAAGACTGGGAATGCTACTGCGGAAAGTATAAAAGAATTAGGTATAAAGGGGTGATTTGTGATAAATGTGGAGTTGAAGTAACCGAGTCCCGTGTAAGACGCGAACGCATGGGGCATATTGCACTGGCCGCTCCTGTTGTGCATGTGTGGTTTTTCAAAGGAGCACCTAGTAAAATTTCACTTTTACTTGATCTTCCCCCACGGGCTGTGGAGCAAGTTATTTATTTTGCCCGATATATAGTAATTTCAGTTGACGATAAGCTCCGAACTGAGGCTGTAAAAACTTTACTCATGGCAAAAGAAGAAAAGTTAAAAGAGATAGCTGAAACTTACTCAGAAGCCAAATCGTTGGTTAAACAGGAAGCTGAAGCCCGTAAAGTCAAAGTCAAGGCAAGAATTAAAGACCGCGAGCAACTATCTTTGGCTTTAAGTGAGGTTGATTTAGATACCAGAAAACGCGAAACAACCTTGACCGAGGAAGAACGCTCAACAATTGAGAAAACTGATGAGCTTTTTGAAAAATTCGTAAGTTTAGTTAAATCTGTTAAACCTTTAGGCTTTTTGACCGAGGAGGAATATGACAAATTATCAGCTTATGGGGTATCTGACTTTTTAGAAGTAAGAATGGGGGCAGAGGCAATACTCTCAGCCATGGATAAAGTCAATTTTGATGAAATGTCAATAAGTTTACGAAAGGAGATAGACGAGCTTCGGGGTAAAGGAACAAGATATGTCAAACTTACAAAGAGGCTTAAGCTAATTGACGGGCTTAGGGGTGGCAAAATTTTACCAGCTTGGATGATTCTAAAGGCTTTACCAGTACTTCCACCTGATTTACGGCCCATGGTCCAGTTGTCAGGAGGAAGGTTTGCTACAAGCGATTTGAATGATTTATACAGACGCGTGATAAATAGAAATAATCGCTTAAAGCATTTAATTGGTCTAGGAGCACCGGAGATAATTTTGCGAAACGAAAAAAGAATGCTCCAAGAAGCGGTGGATTCCCTAATTGACGCATCTCAAAGAAAAGCTACACGAAGGGGTAGAGGCAAGCAGGTACTAAGATCCTTGTCCGACATGCTTCGCGGGAAACAAGGTAGGTTTAGACAAAATTTGCTTGGAAAAAGAGTTGATTATTCAGGACGATCGGTCATCGTAGTGGGTCCTGAATTAAAACTTTATCAGTGCGGACTTCCAAAAGAGATGGCGCTTGAAATGTTTAAGCCTTTTGTACTGCGTGAGATGATAGTCCGCGGAATTGCTCCAAATGTAAAGTCAGCCAAAAATATGCTTGAGCGCCGACCGGCTGAAATATTTGATATTTTGGAGGAGATAACTAAAAACCACCCTGTGTTTTTAAACCGTGCCCCAACTCTGCACAAACTTGGTATCTTAGCTTTTTACCCTGTTTTGATCGAGGGAAGCGCGATACGTCTTCATCCTGCGGTTTGTTCAGGTTTTGGAGCTGATTTTGACGGAGACCAAATGGCCGTACACGTCCCGCTTTCCAAGCGCGCTATTGATGAAGCGGTTAACCTTATGATGGCTGATAAGAATTTATTGCGGCCATCTGATAGCTCACCGGTTGCCACTCCTGCATCAAAAGAAATGGCTTTGGGAGTTTATTATTTTACCAGTGAAGACTCAAGAATTCCGGCTCACAATACTGTGTTTTCCGGTAAAAATGAGGCAGTTTTTGCTTACCAAGTAGGTAAAATTTCATTAAGGCAGAAAATAACAGTGAAGTTAGATTTGAAAGTTATTGAAACCACCGTTGGAAGGTTAATTTTTAACGAAATTTTGCCAGAAGGGTTTGACTTTGTAAACCAAAATGTTAATTCAGGAGTGATCAAAGACATTATAGCTAAAGCATTTAGCAAGGTTGAGCATTCACGGCTAGTGGTATTAATTGATGACATTAAAGATCTTGGATTTATGGGCGGCACCAAATCCGGGCTTTCATTTGGAATTTCAGATGCCGCTATTTTTAAAGGAAAAGGGTTATTGATAAAGCAGGCGGATGATAGAGTCGGAGAAATCGAGCAAAACTTTGCCCAAGGTCTTATTACCGCTGAAGAGCGAAAGCGTTTAAGCCAAGAAGTTTGGATTGAAACTACTGAAGAGATTGCCGATAAAACATGGGAGATAATTGACCCCAATAGTTCAATTAGAGTTGTTATTGACGCCAAAGTAGGTAGAACATCAAGGGAACAAATCAAGCAGCTCTCAGGTATGCGGGGACTGGTTGTGGACCCGTTGGGTAAAATTGTGGAGCTGCCGGTTAAATCAAACTTTAGGGAAGGTTTGTCGGTTTTTGAATATGTTAACTCAAGCCGAGGATCAAGAAAGGGACTTACAGACACGGCACTAAAGACGGCTGATGCGGGGTATTTGACCAGAAGATTGGTTGACGTAGCCCATGATGTATTAATTCGTGAGGATGACTGTAAAGCTTCTGAGGGGATAATAATTAAAAGAGCCACAAGACCGCAGTTTTTTGTTAAAAGAATATTTGGCAGATCAACACTAGAAGAAATTTCAATAGACGGTAAGGTATTGGTTGCAAAAGGAGAAATTATAGACGAGTCAGCGGCTAAAATAATTGAAAGCGCAGAAAGCATAAAAGAGCTGTCCATTGCCTCCCCTCTTTCGTGCCTTAGCCGTTACGGAGTATGCAAAAAATGTTACGGATGGGATCTCGCCAATAAACAATTGATTGATTTGGGAATGCCCGTGGGAGTAATTGCAGCTCAATCAATTGGAGAGCCAGGCACACAGCTAACACTTCGCACCAAGCATTCAGGAGGAGTAGTAGGGGTTGACGTTACCCAAGGTTTGCCACGGGTGGAGGAGCTTTTTGAATCCAGAACTCCAAAGTCGCTCTCACCGCTTAGCGAAATTTCAGGAAAAGTAAGCGTAGAAGAGCTTGAGGAAGGATTTTTAATTAAAGTAACCAGTATTGACACTAAGCCAAAAGAAGAGCGGGAATATCAGGTGCCAAAAACCTCCAAAATCATGGTAGAGGATAAACAGCTTGTTGAAGCGGGTACCCAGTTGGCATCAGGATTTTTGGATCTAAAAGAGCTTTTGGCAATTAAGGGGCTGCGCTCATCTCAGGAATATTTGGTTAATCAGCTTCAGGCAGTTTATGAGTCACAAGGTATTTCCATAAACGACCGCCATTTTGAAGTAATTATTCGAAAAATGAGCGACGAAGTCAAAATCGCAACCCCTGGGGATACTAAATTATTGCCAGACGAGTTAGTAGAAAAGGCAAGATTTGAAGAAGAGAACGAAAGAGTTTTGGCTGAAGGAGGGGAGCCGGCAACTGCAAGACAAGTAGTGCTGGGGATCACCCGCCGCGCTCTCTACACCGAATCGTGGTTATCTGCGGCCAGCTTTGAGCAGACAACGGATATTTTATCAGAGGCAGCACTGGTAGGTAAAAAAGATAGATTACTAGGACTTAAAGAAAACGTAATTATTGGCCGGCTTATTCCGGTTGACCATGAGCGAGCCAAGTTATCTGCTCGGGCTGCGCTGTGATATAATTGACACCCTTATGCCTACAGTATCCCAACTAGTTAGAAAAGGTAGAAAGCGATCAAAGTCAAAAACCAGAAGCGCTGATTTGAAGCGCTGGTTTAATGCAAAAGACCGCAAATATGGTGAGTTTTCCTCTCCTTTTAAAAGAGGGGTAGTTTTGAGTGTGCGAACAATGACTCCTAGAAAGCCGAATTCAGCTTTGCGTAAAGTTGCCCGAGTCAGGCTTTCAAATAAACAGGAAATTACAGCCTATATTATGGGTGAAGGACACGAAATTGCCGAGCACGCAATTGTGATGATTAGAGGCGGTCGAGTCAAAGATTTACCAGGGGTAAAATACCATATTGTAAGAGGAAAATTTGACGCTGCAGGGGTAATAGGCAGGAAGACCTCACGAAGCAGATATGGAACAAAGAAAGGAGGCTCTGCATCAGTGGCTAGTGCAGCTGCGGCTCAATGAGAAAAGGACCTTCAAGACCTAGAAATGTTTTGCCCGACCCAATTTATGGTAATGAATTGGTGAGCAAACTTATAAATGCAGCGATGCACGATGGCAAAAAAACTGTTATTCAAAAGCAGATTTATAAAGCTTTTGAGGTAATTAAAGAAACAGCAAAAGAGGATCCAATGAAAGTTTTTAGTGAGGCCCTAAATAATATTAGGCCCACAATGGAAGTGCGTCCTCGAAGAATCGGAGGAGCAGCATATCAAGTGCCTATGTCAGTCAGGGGCCCAAGAAGAGACTCTTTGGCTTTAAGATGGTTAATTACCGCTTCAAGAGCCAGATCGAATTCGGAATTCCATTCATATGGAGAAAAATTAGCAGCAGAATTAATGGATGCTTCAAAAGGTGAGGGTGGCGCTGTAAAGAAAAGATTGGAAGTTGAAAGAGTTGCAGAAGCCAACAAGGCTTTTAGTCATTTTAGATGGTAGATTCGGGATAATTTTAATATCTGAAGTTAACTGTGACATTCATTTTTTTAGCACCGAAGAATTTTTTGCAAAACTCTGCAGCTTTAAAAGGCGGATATTCTTTACAGCTGAATATATCCATGTAAATTGAATTTGTCTGATTTACAAAGTGCCCCGAAAC
>Ga0209518_1003047_pt1 | contig 14751 bp, 13 predicted proteins | sample RifGroB1_FD_183993 | JGI IMG/M metagenome (GOLD analysis project Ga0209518, IMG submission 183993) | Groundwater microbial communities from Rifle, Colorado, USA - Groundwater B1 (SPAdes) (version 2) | ecosystem: Environmental > Aquatic > Deep subsurface > Groundwater | place: Rifle, Colorado...
AGGATGCCGTCAATCTTCATGTTGAAGACAGAAAAGCTTAATTTTTCTCTTGCGCGTCAAAACGGCAGTCATAAGATTTTTAAAAACGCAGAAGGGGCGCGGGCGACCGTTCCTTTCCATACGGGGAAAATACTGCATCCGAAAATTTTAAAAAGCATTATGAAAGATGCGAGTATTGATGAGGATAAATTAAAAGAGTTATTGTGATTATTTTTGCAAAGTTAAAAACATGGCTCGCAAAGATTTTTTGGCTTCATCAAGGAAATTGCGGAGAAAGAGGCTTATTTTGAAAGCGGTTGTTATGGCCGTCATTTTTTTTGCTATTTTTGCCGGCATCGTCGCCTTTTTCAGAATGCCGTATTCCCAAGTTGAGAAAATAGAGATAAGCGGAAATATTTTGATTAACGGCGATGATTTGATTGAAGGGATAAAAGCAAAACTTGATGGGAAATACTTCGGTCTTTTTCCGAAAGCCAATATTTTCATAATTCCCAAAGATAAAATTTTGACGGAACTGACGGAAGATTTCAAAAGGATAAAAAATATTTCTCTTGATAAAAAATATTTCGGCGGAATTGCCATAAAAATAGAAGAAAGGAATAATGCCGTTTTGTTTTGCGAAAAAGAAGACTGCGCTTACGCCGATGAGAGCGGTTTTGTTTTTGAAAAAGCGCCTTACTTTTCCGGTGCGGTATTTTTGAAACTGATTGATCAAAGAAATTCGGACAGCGGCGAAAATGCGAAAACGATTGATGAACATTTGGGATCAAATTTGATCACGGAAAGCGAATTCAAGAAAATTTTGGAATTTGCCGGACTAACCCGCCTAGACTCTCGCCTCGCATCGAAGCGGGCGGCGAGGCTGGTTGCCAAAATAGACGGAGGAGTTTCAGAAGTCATTTTGAAAAAAGAAAATATTTACGAGTTTTATATGCAAGAGGGTTGGAAAATTATTTTAAACGATAAAAACGAACCCCAAAGCGCTTATCTTAATCTCATTACGGCTTTGGACGCCAACATCAAAGATAAACGCCCGAAGCTTGACTACATAGACCTACGCCTCGGCAACAAAATTTATTTCAAATATAAGTGAGATGAGGTATAATGATGTTATCCATTTATGCGACCGAATATAGAACATAAATTCAATTCTCCCGACGAGGAGCTGGAATGGTTGAGAAACAGGTATAAGGAAGAATCGTCGGAAGCCAAAAAAGGCGAGAAGGCGATAGAAGAGCAGGAGCTGGCGGCCAAGGTTTTGTACGAGCATATCCGGAAAGAGCCGGAGATGGCGTTGGACGATAATTACAAACTGTCCGCAAAAGAACAGGAAAGCTTGGTGGCCAAAATTTTGAACCTCGCTCCCGAATCTCACGATAAAAAAGTTGAGGAGCTGTTGGCCGTAGCCGAAGGAAAAGGAATCTTAAACGCCGTTTCCATCGTCCGCAGTTTGAAAGACCCCCACTTGGAAGACGATTTGCACCGAGCTTTAATTCAATTTTACATAAGAGGCGACATTTCCCAACAGAAAATAAAAAAGCCTCTGTCGCGGGCGCTGGGTATGGTTTTGTATGAGATAAGTTTGCCCCATGAAAAAGAAGAAGAGAAAAAAGAAAAAAATTTCAAAGAATTCATTTCCGCCATGGAGCAGTTTTACGGCGGGATGATGATTTTAGACAAAGACAAGGAAGAATATTTCGCTTTGGAAATCGGCTTGCCGGTTATCGGCGAAGAAATAGTTTTTTACGCCGCCGTTCCGAGGACAAAAAGCTCGCTATTGGAAAAGCAAATCAGCGCCTTGTTCGCCGACGCCCGAATTGAAGAAAAAAGAGAAGACTACAACATATTCAAGCCGGGCGGGGTAAGCGCCGGCTCCGTGGCGAAATTGAAAACTTATCCGGTCTTGCCCATCAGAACCTACGACAAATTTGACGTTGACCCGATGTTTGTCATCGCCAACGCTTTTTCCAAATTGCGGAAAATCGGCGAAGGAGCGTCTCTGCAAATCGTCATCGGTCCGGCCGATAGCTCTTACGGCAAGAAAATCAAAAAAACCGCCGAAGAAATAAGAAAAGGCAAAAAACTTTTTGAGGCGATGAAGAAAGCCAAAATTACCGGAACAGGAATTTTTTCCTTCATCGGCGATTTTATATTTTCAAACTCTTCCTCCAAGAAAGACGATGACGAAAAAGGGAAAGAAAAAGAAAGAAAGATGGAGACAGTAAACGAAGAAATGGCCAAGATGATTGAGGAAAAAGCTTCCCGCCCATTGGTATCAGCCAACTTGAGAATTCTTGTTTCCGCCGACAGTCAAGAAAAATCGGACAATATTTTAAAAGAAATTGAAAGCGCTTTTTTGCAGTTTACCGAACCGCAAGGCAACGCTTTGAATTTCAGAAGTTTGAAAGGCAAAGAATTGGACAATCTTTTTTATAAATTTTCTTTCCGCCTTTTTGACAAAAATGAGGCTTTCTATCTCAACATTGCCGAGATGGCCACGGTTTTTCATTTCCCTAAAGGCATTTCTTCCATCTCCCAACTTAAGTATGTCAAAGCTAAAGACGCTCCGCCGCCGCTCAATCTGCCTCAAGAAGGAATTTTGCTGGGCAAGAATTTTTACCGCGGCGACGAGTCGATGATTTATATGAAAGACGACGACAGGAGAAGACACTTTTACCTTATCGGCCAGACCGGCACCGGTAAATCCGTTTTGCTCAAAAATATGATCGTCCAGGATATGGAGCAGGGCAAAGGCGTTTGCTACATAGACCCGCACGGTTCGGATTTGGAAGATATTTTAAGCCGAATACCTAAAGACAGAATGGAAGATTTGATTTATTTTGACCCGGCCGGGCGAGACAGGACGATGGGGCTTAATATGCTGGAATACGATTCAGCTTATCCGGAGCAGAAAACTTTCATCGTCAACGAGTTGCTCGGCATATTCAACAAATGTTTGAGCAATATTTTAGAAACTCGGCGTTGCTCGTTATGGACGACCCGGAGTCGGGCAACACGCTTCTGGAAATATCCAGAGTTATGTCCAACAAACCGTTCAGAGACCTCAAACTTTCCCGATGCAAAAATCTTTCCGTTAAATTATTTTGGAAGGATGTGGCCGAAAAAGCCGGAGGTGAAATGTCTTTGGCCAACATGGTGCCGTATATCACCAACAAGTTTGATAATTTCCTCAGCAACGAAATTATGCGGCCCATAATCGCCCAAGAAAAATCGTCTTTTGATTTCAGAAAAATAATGGACGAGAAAAAAATCCTTTTGATCAATCTTTCCAAGGGCCGACTGGGAGACATCAACTCGCATTTGCTCGGCTTGATTATCGTCGGCAAGCTTCTTATGGCTGCCCTTTCCCGCGCGGATGTGCCGGAAGACCAGCGAAGCGACTTCTATTTATATATAGACGAGTTCCAAAATGTCACCACCGACTCCATCGCCACCATTCTTTCCGAAGCCCGCAAATACAAACTTAATCTGACCATTGCTCATCAATTCATCGGCCAACTGGAGGAGAACATTAAAAAAGCGGTGTTTGGCAACGTCGGCTCAATGGGCGCTTTCCGAGTGGGCGCCGAAGACGGAGAATTTTTGGCCAAGCAATTTGAGCCGGTTTTTGACGCCGGCGATTTGCTCAATATTAATAACTACCGCGCTTATCTGAAATTGCTGATAGAAGGGCAGTCAACCAGGCCGTTTAGCGTCGCCACTTTGCCGTTTCAAAAAGGAGACATTAATTTCGGCAAGGAAGCGGCTTTGCTGTCGCTGGCCAGATACGGCCGGTTGCGTTCGCAAGTGGACGAAGAAATAAACAAAAAATTTAACGCGTAAAAAAATGACCAGTTTCAAAAAAAATGATTTGTTCTTGGCTTTGGCGATAGGATTTTCCTCCGCCTTGATGATTGTTTACGTCGGACGTAATTTAAGCGAAGAAAACAAGTTTTTTGAAAAATTGATGTCTTACGCCAACTGGCTTTTCCTTATTTTCCCGCTGGTTTGCGGAGGGGGAATTGTGGTCACTCACTTTGCGGCTAAAATTGCCGGCCGCACCCTTTACCAATTCGGAAAATTTTTTCTGGTCGGGGGATTTAATTTTGTGCTTGACGCCGCCATTCTTAATTTTTTCCTTTTTGCCACAAAAATAGCGGCGGGCTGGCCTCAAACCGGTTTTAAAAGCGCGTCTATATTCTGGGGCATTACCAGCAGTTATTTGTGGAATAAGTATTGGACTTTTTCAGGCGGTTCCCAAAAAAACAGAGGCAAAGAAATTTATCAATTTCTGGCGATAAGTTTGGTCAGCTTCGCTTTGAATGTCGGTCTGGATTATTTTTTCGTCAATATGGTCGGCAGTTTCTGGGATATGAAGCCGATTCTTTGGGCGCAATTTTCCGCCGTGATGGCGGCGGCTATCGCCATGTTCTGGAATTTTCTCGGCTACAAATTCATCGTTTTTAAAGTTAAGGCCGTCGAAATTTCACTATCGACATCGAACGTCGATAGTGTTGATTTGATAAAAAATGACGGTCGTATATAATTTGATAATATGAATTACGATTTTTCTAAAATTAAAAGCGAGGGGGAGAGGGTAAAGGACAGGTTCAAACAGGAGATAGGCGCGTTGAGCACAGGACGGGCCAATCCGGCGATGGTGGAAAATCTGCTGGTTGATTCTTATGGCGCGAAAACGCCGTTGAAGCATTTGGCGGCCATAAGCGTTGAGGATGCCAGGACCTTGCGCATCGCTCCGTGGGATGTTTCCGTCATCAAAAATATAGAAAGCGCCATTTCAACTTCCAACTTGGGAATCCAGCCCATAGCGGACAAGCAATCCATCCGCATCAGCGTGCCGGGGCTTACCGAGGAAAGGAGAAAAGCGCTGGCAAAAACGCTCTCGGCCAAACTGGAAGAGGGCAGAATTTCTATGAGGCAGGAAAGGGACAAAGTGTGGAAAGATATCCAAGAAGGGGAAAGAAACGGTGAAATCCCGGAAGACTTCAAGTTCCGTTTCAAAGACGAGCTTCAAAAAATCGTGGATAAAATTTCCGCCGATTTGGAAGAAATGTCCAAGAGGAAAGAGCAGGAGATAATGAGCTAGAAATTGTGAACTGCGAAATAAATCATTTCGCTCAGCTCGCATAATTTTCTGCTGAAAATTTGCTCTTCTTGCGCCGCCGCGCTGCGAAAGGCGTCGCGAAACGATATTATTTCGCAGTTCACTGATGTCCATAATTTTATTTTTAATCGTTTTAGCCGTTCTTATATTGTCTCACGAGCTGGGGCATTTCATCGTTGCTAAAAAAAGCGGCGTGAGGGTGGACGAATTCGGTTTCGGTTTTCCGCCTAAAATCGTTAAATTCAAAAAAGGAGAAACTGCTTATTCCTTAAATCTTATTCCGTTCGGGGGGTTCGTGAAAATCCACGGCGAAGAAGGACAAGATGCCGGTGACCCGAGGAGTTTCGGCTCCAAGCCGATCTGGACAAGGTCGCTGATAATTTCGGCCGGAGTTATTTTCAATGTCGCTTTGGCTTGGCTTCTGATAATCGCCGGATTTTCTTTAGGTATGCCGGTCGGCGTTTCCTCGGCGCCCAAAGGAGCGGAAATTAAAAATCAAAAAGTTATTATTTTGGAAGTCGCCAAAAATTCTCCGGCGGAGCAAGCCGGAATTTTGGCGGGAGACGAATTGGCCGATTTTTCGCGCGTCGGCGACGCGAGCGGTTTCATCAGCCAAAATACAGGCAAAGAAATTGAAATAAAATACAAAAGAAACACGGAAACATTCTCGGCTAAACTTACTCCAAGAATCAATCCTCCGGCCGGAGAAGGCGCGCTTGGCATAGCGATGGATGAAATCGGAACGGTGAAGTTGCCGATTCACAGAGCCGTGATTGAGGGGACGAAAACGGCTTACAATGTCGTTGTCGGGACGGCGGTTTCTTTGTTTTATTTTGTCGTCGGGGCGATTAGGGGCGATGTCGGGCTGGGCGCCATTGCCGGTCCGGTGGGCATCGCCGGCATTGCCGGTAGCGCCGCGAAATTCGGCTTCGTTTATTTCTTGAGCTTCATAGCTTTTCTTTCCATCAATCTGGCTATCATCAACATCTTGCCGTTTCCGGCTTTGGACGGCGGAAGGTTGTTGTTTTTGCTGATAGAAAAAATAAAAGGGTCGCCTGTCAGTCCGAAGATAAGCTCCATCGTCCACGGCGCCGGTATGGCTATTTTATTGACGCTAATGCTGATGGTAACCTATCGGGACATTTTGAAATTATTTTAGCCGCAAAAACATAAAAAAATAAAATCCTGCGCTATTTATGCTCCAGCGACCAATTTTTGTTAGCCGAAGGCGTTACAAAAATGGAAGTGCTCTTTGTGGCGCATTTTTAAGATACACATTTTAAAAATATTGACCTCCGGCCTTTTTGCCAATATCATAATGGATAATGCGACAATCTAAATTATTGCCAAAGACAAGGAAAGAAGCGCCCAAAGACGAGGTATCTTTGAACGCGCGCTTGCTTATCCGCGCCGGTTTTATAGACAAGCTGATGGCGGGCGTTTACACCGTTTTGCCGCTGGGCTTGAGAGTGATGAATAAGATAGAAAATATCATAAGAAACGAAATGGAAATAGCCGGCGGACAGGAGCTTTTGATGCCATCTCTACAGCCGAAAGAAAATTGGCAGAAAACGGGAAGATGGGAAACTCTTGATTCGCTTTTCCGGTTCACCAGCCATTATTCCAAAATTGACTTCGCTCTCGGACCGACCCATGAGGAAATAATTTCCCCTTTGGTCAAAAAATTCAACTTGTCTTACAAAGACCTGCCGGTTTCTTTGTTCCAGTTTCAGACCAAGTTCCGAGACGAAAAACGAGCCAAGTCGGGAATTTTAAGAGGCCGAGAATTCTTGATGAAAGACCTCTATTCATTTCATAGCGGCGAAAAAGACGCCGAGAATTATTATGAGAAAATGAAAGGCCATTACGAAAATATTTTCAACCGTTGCGGAATCGGCGAAAAAACTTACCTGACTTTCGCTTCGGGCGGCTCTTTTTCCAAATACTCCCACGAGTATCAGACGGTTACTGGCGCGGGCGAGGACATTATATATGTATGCGATAAGTGCAAAGTGGCGATAAATAAAGAAATTGCAGAAGGAACGCCGGTTTGCCCCCAATGCGGAAACAAGGATTTGAAGGAAAATAAATCCATAGAAGTCGGCAACATTTTCAGTTTGAAGACAAAATTTTCCGAGCCTTTTGATTTGAAGTTCACTGATGAAAACGGACAGGAAAAGCTTATGATAATGGGCTGTTACGGCATAGGAGTCGGCCGATTGATGGGGACGGCGGTGGAAACAAGCAATGACGAAAAGGGAATAATCTGGCCGGAGACGATAGCGCCTTACAAAGTTCATCTTATCGGTCTTAAGGGTAAAACGGGCAAATCGTCCCAGTTGGCCGAAGAGCTTTACGAAAAGATGACAAAAAACGGGGTAGAGGTATTATTTGACGACCGGGACGACTTGAGAGCCGGAGAAAAATTTGCCGACGCCGATTTGATAGGAATTCCTTACCGAATCATAGTCAGCGAGAAGACGGCGGAAAACGATTCGGCGGAAATTAAAAAACGAGGCGAAGAAAAGTCGGAAGTTCTGCCGATTGATAAAATAATGAAAAAAATATCCGCATAAATTAAATATATGTTCGGCAAATTCAAAAAAATGTTTTCCAGCAGCATCGGTATTGACCTAGGCACGGCCAATACTCTTGTCTATGTCCGCGGCGGGGGGATCGTGATAAACGAGCCGTCGGTGGTGGCGATAAACCAGAAAACCGGCCAAGTAGTGGCCATAGGTAACGAAGCCAAAAGAATGCTCGGTCGGACTCCCAGCCATATCAGCGCCGTCAGGCCGCTTATTGACGGCGTCATTTCCGATTTTGAAGTGGCGCAAGAAATGCTGTCCTATTTTATTCGCCGAGTCATCAAAAACAAACACTCATTTTTATCAAGACCGACTATCGTCATCGGCGTGCCTTCCGGAATAACCAACGTGGAAGTGCGGGCCGTCCGGGACGCGGCCAAAAATTCCGGCGCGGGGGAAGTTTTCATAGTGGAGGAGCCGATGGCGGCCGCTATCGGCGTGAGGCTTCCGGTGCACGAGCCGGTCGGCAATATGATAGTGGATATCGGCGGAGGAACGACCGACATTGCCGTAATTTCTTTGAGCGGAATAGTCTCTGCCAAAAATATGAGAATAGCCGGAGACAAGCTGAATCAAGACATAATCCAATACGCCAAAGACGAGTTCAAACTGTTGCTTGGCGAAAAGACGGCCGAGGACGTGAAAATGTCCATCGGTTCGGTGATTAAAAACGGAGAAGGGTTGGAAGCCGCGATAAGAGGCCGAGATATGATTACCGGCCTTCCGCGGGAAGTGATAGTCACCGACTCTGATATTAGGGAAGCTATAATAAAATCGGTCAAAGCTCTTATCTCCGCCACCAAAGAAGTCATAGAGGAAACTCCTCCGGAACTGGTGTCGGATATAATGCACCGAGGCATCGTTATGACCGGCGGGGGCGCCTTGCTAAAAGGCTTGGCGCAAATGTTTGAATCCGAAATAAAAATTCCCGTTTACGTGGCCGAAGACCCGCTTACGGCGGTGGTGCGCGGAACGGGCATAATTCTTGAGGACTTGGACAAAATGAGCGAAGTTTTAATCCAACATGACGAAGATATACCCCCAAAATAGAGATAGGTTTGCCCCAGAGCGAAGCAAGCGAAAGATAAAAAAAACATGGATTTTTATTTTTGCGGTTTTAGCCCTGCTTGGCGCGACCAACGGAGAAGCGAGAAATTTCGCGGTAAAAACGATTGTCATCGCCACCAGTCCGGTTTTCAATTTTTCCCGTTTCGTGGCGGAAAAGAAGGATAATGTTTTTTTCTTGTTCAAAAATAAGCAATCTTTGGACGAAGAATTAAATTATTTGAGAGAAAGAAACATTGAATTGGAAAATGAAATAATTTTGCTTGAATCGGCCAAAAAAGAAAACGAAGAGTTGAAAATCTTGCTTTCTCGGCCGGATAAAAAAAGTTATATTCTCGGTTCCATCGTCTCGCGGCCGCCCCAATCGCCGTATGACATGATTGTTTTAGATGCCGGTTCGGACAACGGGGTAAAACAGGGAATGAGAGCGATAGCCTACGGCAGCGTTTTGATAGGCCACGTGGTTGAAGTGTTCCCTTATGCCAGCAAGATTAAACTAGTGTCATATCCGGGGGAAGAAACCAATTTGATAATGGAAAACGCTAAAATTTCCGCCATCGGTTTGGGTTTGGGCGGGGGAAATATTGAGGTCAAAATTCCCGGCTCGGTCAAAATAAATTCCGGCGACAAAATAATTACGGAAGGAGCTTTTCATCACTTGTTGGGAACGGCGGACAAAATAGAAGCCGACGCGCTCAATCCTTTTCAAAAAATTATCTTTAGAATGCCGGTTAATTTGAACGAGCTTCAAAAAATCGGCCTGGAAAAATAAAATGCGCGAAAGAATAATAACCGATGTTTTTGTTTTCTGCCTGTTTTTTTGGGCGCCATGGTGGTGGACGGCCGCGGCCGTTATCGTTTTTATTATTTTGTTTGAAAATTATTGGGAAGGGGCGGCGCTGGCGCTTATCGCGGATTCTTTTTACTCTTTGCCGGAAATTTCTTTCTGGCGCGGATTCGGCTTTTTCACTTTATCATCCTTGCTCATCTTGTATGCCTCGTCATTTGCCAAAAGCAAGATAAAGATTTTATAATGAAATACGACCATAAAATATATCCGGATGAGATTTTTTTGGATTCAAAAAATATCTCCGGTTTTGACACCAGCCAATTTGAAGGGCGGCTGGAGAAACCGATAGGCAAAAAAACTTTTGTTTATATGGGAGGACTTGTCGGATTCCTTGGCTTGTTTTTTGTTTCCAGGATATTTTTTCTGCAGATTTTTGAAGGGGAAAAATTCACCGCGAGATCCGAAAGGAACAGTTTTAAAAAAGAAAACATTATTCCTTTAAGGGGAGCCATATACGACAGCAACGAAACGGCTTTGGTTTGGAACGGAGAAGAAGGGCGAATGTACGCCGACCTTCCGGGCTTGGGACACATTTTGGGCTACACGGGGCTTCCTTCAAAAGAGGATTTTAAGAAAAATCCGGACATATCTTCGGAAAACATGATAGGCAAAGACGGCATAGAAGGAAAATACGACGAAATTTTAAAGGGAATTTTAGGGATAAAACTCACGGAAAGAGATTCCCAAGGCAACCCTGTTTCAGAAAGCGTCCAAGTTCTTCCGCAGAACGGCCAAAATCTGACATTGACGATAGACTCCAAAGTTCAGTCTTATCTCTATACGGCAATGGAATCAGTTATAAGAGAAAGAAATTTTGAAGGCGGAGCGGCTGTTGTTATAAATGTCTCGGACGGAAATATTTTAGCGATAGCCAGTGTTCCGGAGTACAGTTCCAAAGTTCTTTCCGGAGGAGGTCCGGCAGATTTGATAAACGGCTATATAAACGACAAAAACAAGCCTTTCCTCAACAGGGCCATTTCCGGATTGTATGCTCCCGGTTCTGTCGTAAAGCCTTTTGTGGCGCTGGCGGCTTTAAGCGAAGGGATAATTTCGCCGGAAAAAAAGATATTTAGCGCTGGACAAATTTCCATACCTAATCCGTTTTTCCCCGACAAAAAAACCGTTTTTAAAGATTGGAAAGCGCACGGCTGGGTGGATATGAGACAAGCTTTGGCTGTTTCTTCCGATGTTTATTTTTACGAAATAGGCGGAGGATTTGAAGACATAAAAGGACTGGGGATAAGCAAAATATACGAATACGCCAAAAAGTTCGGCTTCGGAGAAAATACCGGAATTGATTTGGATGGAGAAGCGGAAGGGACTGTTCCCAATCCGGCGGTTAAGGAAAAGAATAATCCAACCGACCCCATTTGGAGAGTGGGCGATACTTATATCAGCGCCATCGGACAGGGATATTTTTTAACCACCCCCATAGAGATGGCTGTTTACGCCTCTTCTATAGCCAACAACGGCAAAATTTTCGTTCCTCGTTTGGTAAAAAACGAAAACTTTTATCCGGAAGTTCCGCAAAAATTTTCGGGCATTCCCGAAGAATATTTCAAAATAATCAAAGAGGGGATGAGAATGGCGGTGACGGAAGGAACGGCGCAAGGCTTGAGTTATCCCGACTTGAAAATCGCCGCCAAAACCGGCACGGCCGAAGTGGGCGGCAAGAAAAATTTCAGCCACTCCTGGATTATCGGCTTTTATCCTTACGAAAACCCAAAATACGCTTTTGCCGCCGTTTTGGAAAAAGGCCCCGCCGGCAACACCATCGGCGCGCCTTACGCGATGAAACAATTTTTCGACTGGCTCAAACTTTATCACCCGGAGTATGTGAGATAAAAAACTGGCGGAACAAAGAAATGAGCAGACCTTTTTTCTTTTTTTACCTTAAAACCCAAACATGCTAATCTATAAATGTTACCATTTTTATGCTGGAGCAATATTTTGGTAACATTTATTTAATCCATTTAATATTTAAAAAATGAAAGATTCAACAAAACAAAAAATTCTTTTATTGTTATCATCCGGCGTTGTTCTCGGTCTCTCAAGGTCGCCTAAGAATTATTTTAAAGTCATGAAAGGTTTGCCGTCAGCCTGGAAAGAAATAAATAAAAACAGATTATATAGAGTTGTTCGGGAATTTTACAACGACCGCCTTATTGACTACAAAGAAGACAAAGATGGTTTTGTAAAAATTATTCTCACTAAAGAAGGAGAAAAGAAAGCGCTTAAATTTAAAATTGACGAAATGGAAATTAAAAAACCGGCAAAATGGGACGGGGAGTGGAGGATTGTAATTTTTGACATTCCGGAGAGGTTCAAAAAAGCCAGAGAAGCATTGAGAAAAAAAATTAAAGATCTGGGTTTTGTAAAATTGCAGGAATCGGTGTTTGTGTTTCCTTACGAATGTGAGGATGAAATCAATTTTATTGTGGAGGTTTTTCTAATTAGGCCGTTTGTGAGATTTATGAGAGTAAAGTCTTTTACCAACGAAGAACAAATAAAACTGAAATTCGGCTTGTTCTAAATGTTACCTAAAAAATGCTGGAGCAGAAAATGGGTAACATTTTGATTAGTTGCTCTTGACAGAAAGATGTTCAATGATAAAATTCCGGTATAATAACAAACGATATGAACATGGAAAGCCTCACAAAAACTCAAATAGTTCTCTTGGTTCTCTTGGTCAGCTTCGTCACCTCGCTGGCCACGGGCATTGTGACCGTGACTTTGGTAAATCAGGCGCCTCAGCCGGTTACTCATACCATCAATAAAGTGGTGGAAAAATTGGTTCCCAAAGAAGTTCCGGTCAAAGAAAAAACGGTGATTTTTTCCAACGAAGAAAATTTGGTAAAAATAATAAAAGGAGCCTCTTTGGCGGTGGTCAGCGTAATGGCTACGACAACCAAAGACTTGACGGCGACAACGACAAGCGAAGAGGTTGGGAACAAGCCAATGCCGGCAGGCTCCGGATTTTTCATTTCTCAAGACGGGATTATTTTGACAAACCGGCACATAGTTGAAGATGCGGCGTTGGAATATGTCGTGGTAACAAGCGACGGTAAAAGTTTCCCCGCGGCCGTGATTTCAAGAAGCCAGTCGCAAGACATCGCAGTTCTTAAAGTGGAAGGAAGCAACTTTAATTTCATATCCTTGGGAGATTCCAAAAACATCAATGTCGGGCAAACGGCGATAGCTCTCGGCAGCGATTCGGGAGAATTTCAAAACACGGTTTCCGTGGGGGTTGTTTCCGGTTTAAACAAAATGGCCGCCGCTCTAAACGCTGTTTCCGGGCCGGAAGATTCGGTCGCTTTGATTCAGATTGATGCGGCGACCAATCCGGGCAATTCCGGCGGACCGCTGGTTGACTTAAGCGGCCGAGCGATTGGGATAAACACCGTCGGAGCGCCGAGAGAAAATATCGGTTTTGCTTTGCCGATAAATTTAGCCAAAAAAGATTTAATTTTTTAGATTTTAGATTTAATTTTTTATTTAATTGTATGCCTCCATTTTCAAATTTCACAGTCAAAGCTCAAGAGGCCGTCAGAAAGGCTCACGAGCTGACGATAGAGAGAGGACAAAATCAGGTTGACGTCTTGCATCTTTTGGCCGCCCTTGTTTTGCAAGACGAGAGCGCGGTGATTTCCGTTTTGGACAAATTGGAAGTGGACATAAATTTCCTAAGCGATACCATTTTTGAAAATATGTCAGAAACCGAACGATCTTCCGTCATCTCCCCGACTTATCAAGTTTACATAACTCCGGAGTTGAGCCGAGTGCTGGAAATTTCGCACCGGATCGCCCAATTTCTTAAAGACGATTATGTTTCCACCGAGCATTTGTTTCTGGCTATTTTGGATGCGCCTTCCAAAGCCAAAGAAATTCTTAACCGTTTCAGAATAGAAAAAGACAGCGTTTTAAGAATCTTGTCCGACATAAGGAAGTCCAGCGCGGCGGATGTGGAGGAGCCGAAGAAGTCCAGAATATTTGAAAAATACGCCCGCAATCTCACTTCTTTGGCCAAGGAAGATAAGCTTGATCCGGTCATCGGCCGGGACAGCGAGATTAAAAGACTGATGCAGATTCTCAACCGAAGGACGAAAAATAATCCCATTTTGATAGGAGAAGCCGGCGTGGGGAAAACGGCCATCGCCGAAGGTTTGGCGCAGAGAATAGTCAAAGGGGAAGTCCCGGCGTCGCTGAAAGACAAAGAGCTTATCTCTCTTGATGTCGGTTCACTGGTGGCGGGAACGAAGTACAGGGGAGAGTTTGAGGAAAGATTCAAAACACTAATGAAAGAAGTGGAAAAGTCGGCCGGCAAAGTCATTTTGTTCATTGATGAAATTCATACGATTGTCGGAGCGGGCGCGGCCGAGGGGGCCATTGACGCTTCCAATATGCTCAAACCGGCGCTGGCTCGAGGCGAACTTCGCGCCATCGGAGCGACGACGTTGAAAGAATATCAAAAGCATATAGAAAAAGACCCGGCTTTTTCCAGAAGATTCCAGCCCATCTATGTGGAAGAGCCTTCCGTTGACGACACTGTCGCCATATTGAGAGGGCTCAACGACAAGTATGAGCTTTATCACGGGATAAAAATAACCGATGACGCCATCAAGTCAGCCGTGAATTTGTCCAGCCGTTATATCGCCGACAGATTTTTGCCGGACAAGGCGGTTGATCTTATTGACGAAGCCGCTTCGGCCTTGCGTTTGCAATTGGACAGTATGCCCGACGAATTGGAAGTCGCCAACAAAGAAATAATGAAGTTGGAAATAGAGAGAGAAGTTTTAAAAAAAGAAAAAGAAAGGAATACGGCCGAGGAAAGCGAGCAGAAGGAAAAAGAAAAAAGGCTCAAAGAGATTGACGACGGCATCAGGGAGCTGAAAGAAAAAATAAGCGAGATTCAAATCAAGTGGAAAAGCGAGAAAGAAAACATCGACTTCATAAGCAAGGTTAAGAAAGAGTTGGAATCGTTGAAAATGGAAGCCGACGCCAGCGAGAGAAAATCCGATTTCGCCAAAGTGGCGGAACTTCGCTACGGCAAGATACCGGAGCTGGAAAGACAGCTCAAGCTCAAAGAAAACAGGCTGAAAAAAAAGCAGATATCCAGAATTCTC
>Ga0209518_1003051_pt1 | contig 14741 bp, 14 predicted proteins | sample RifGroB1_FD_183993 | JGI IMG/M metagenome (GOLD analysis project Ga0209518, IMG submission 183993) | Groundwater microbial communities from Rifle, Colorado, USA - Groundwater B1 (SPAdes) (version 2) | ecosystem: Environmental > Aquatic > Deep subsurface > Groundwater | place: Rifle, Colorado...
CCAATTACATTCGAAACCGTACCGGAAACCGACACAGGTGGGTTGGTCGAGAAGACCAAGGCGAACAGGTGAGTCCTCGTTAAGGAACTAGGCAAAAAAGCGGCCGTAAGTTCGCGATAAGGCCTGACGCACTTCGCTATCGCTCAGTGCTTGTAAGATGCTAATAATGCGAATGAAATGCTAATCTACGAATAGAATTCGTTATTTGTAGATTCGCATAGGATTTGTAGATTGGCATCATTGTAAGCGACGAGCGGTAGCGAGGAGCGCCCGCAGCGAAAGTATCTCTGGCGACTGTTTACCAAAAACACAGGTCCCTGCTAACTCGCAAGAGGATGTATAGGGGCTGACGCCTGACCAATGCGAGAAGGTTAAGCATTTCGGTCGCGGAGCGACCTCGATCGCGGAACAGCGCGGACTACTCCGACTGATGTCGGAGGACGCGGATAGACGCGGACACGATAAATGTCTGCGTAGGTCTGCGATTAAAAAGTCAGCGTAAGTCAGCGATCTAGGCCGCTTCGCGGCTCTAGGTGCCAAGCCCTCGTCAATGTCAGCGGTAACTCTAACCGTTCTAAGGTGATTGCATTGCCTTAGTAAAATCTAGCTATATCGGTGAACATCTCATTTATGAGACATGAATGAGACAATACCGAGGCAACCAAACAATGTTTGGGAGTCCGTAGAGACTACACGCTAGACCCGATAAATATCGGTGAAGATATAGTCCGACCTCCGTGGCAACACGGAGAGCATGGCAGAAATGTCCATGCCGCGTACGGCAAGGTGTGATTAGCAATTTGTAGATTAGCATTACATTTGCAGATTCGCATCATTGCTTGTTACGAAGTAACACACGTGAGCGCAATTCCTTTCCGGGTAAGTTCCGGAGCGCACGAAAGGCGTAACGATCGGAGAACTGTCTCAACGAGGAGCCTGGTGAAAATACAGTACCGGTGAAGATGCCGGTTACCTGTGGTTAGACGAAAAGACCCCGGGAGCTTTACTGCAGCTTGATATTGGCTTTAGAGTTTTTCTGCGTAGCATAGGTGGGAGAGATTGAAGTCGAGATTTCGGTTTCGATGGACTCGTCAGTGAAATACCACTCTGAAACGTTTTAAAGTCTAATCCTTTCGGCAAAACCGGAAGGCGACAGTGTCTGGCGGGCAGTTTGAATGGGGCATTTTCCTCCCAAAAGGTAATGGAGGAGCCTATTAAGGTCGGCTTAGGTCGGATGGAAATCGACCTGGACCTGTAAAGGGACAAGCCGGCTTAACTGCAAGAGGGATATCTCGCGCAGGTGCGAAAGCAGAGCTTAATGAACCGATGGCGCTTGCTAGAACAAGGCCAAAGATTAACAGATAAAAGCTACCCCGGGGATGGATCCTGAAAAAAGGATCTTGTTGTCCAACTCTACAGTAATGTAGAGAATGTACGGCTTATAACGGTGAACCAGAGACGGTCTTTCCTGTTTAAAACAGGTTTTCGTTCTCTAGGAATACCGTGGGAAGTCCGAAGGAATCTTGAAATTCTATGAAGTTATCTTCTATACAACGAGATATTCTTATTGGTACTGTTCTCGGAGACGCATATCTCCAAAAAACTGGAAAGAAAAACGCCAGATTGCGTCTTGAGCACGGTGCCGATCAAAAAGAGTATCTTTTCTGGAAGGTGAAAAACCTTCAACAATTCTTTCAGGGAAAACCAAAATACCTTGAGAGAATTCATCCGATTAGTAAACAAACATACAAGTATTGGCGCCACCAATCTCAATCAATGCCATTTTTGGGAAAATTACAAAGAATTTTCTATAAAAATGGCGCAAAAAGCATTCCAGAAAAAATTGAGAAGTTGTTGACTCCAAGAAGTATCGCGGTTTGGTATATGGATGACGGATATTATTATCTGCGAGATAAGTGTTCTTATCTCTATCTTGGTAATATCGAGAAGACAGATGCAGAGCGAGCTGCACGTGTATTTAATCAAAAATTCGGATTAAATGTTCGTGTGTTAGCAAAGAAAAAAGGATATGCGCTTTATTTTTCTCCGGCGGAGGCAATAAAGCTAAAATTGCTCATACAAAATTATTTACTAGATTACTTCAAATATAAATTACCTTCGTGACCCCGTAACGACTTGACGCTATTGCGTCGGGCAGTTCCGACAAGTTCGGGATTGCAACATGCCGTCTCCAGCCAAGTTTTTAAACTGAAGCTGGATGAAGATATAGTCTAAATGTGAAAAACATTGAACAGGCTAGTTCCGCCCAAGCGTCCACAGCGACGGCGGAGTTCGGCACCTCGATGTCGGCTCACCTTATCCTGGAGGTGAAGAAGCTTCCAAGGGTTGGGCTGTTCGCCCATTAAAAAGGTACGCGAGCTGGGTTCAAACCGTCGTGAGACAGGTTGGTCTCCTATCTACCACAGGCGTTGATACTTGAGAGGGCTCGTCCCTAGTAAAATATTGCTACTTCAGGGAGTAATCCCTGATGTCAATTCGGCTAATAACGGTGGAATCTTTAGTTTGCTGAAATTCTTGCGGTCCAAGGATTCAGAAAAAACGAACTAAAGACTATATCGTGGGAAGTCTACAAAAAATCAAAATGCAAAGTGCAAAAATCAAAATGACAATGTAAAATTTTAAATTTTGAACTGTCATTTTACACTTTAATATTTGCATTTTGAATTAATATATGACCCCGTAACGACTGGATTTCCGCAATATGCGGAATGAAGATAATAGTGAATTTCACTATTATAATATGCCGATGCCCGAATTTTGGTCTTCCCAAAAAGGGCAAAGATATAGTCTATGCCTCCAGTGATGGAGGAACAGATTCGTGATCCGCGTCTTATCAGCGGCAACGGCTCAACGCGTTGAGCCGTTAAAGTCCGCGTGAGATCAGCGTTTTTGCGAAGCAAAACATGACGAGAGGACCGGGATGAACGAACCTCTGGTCTACGAGCTGTCCTGCCAAGGGCACTGCTCGGTAGCTATGTTCGGTTGTGATAAGCGCTGAAAGCATCTAAGCGCGAAGCACGCCTCAAGATTAGGTATCGAAGATCCGTAGAAGATTACTACGTTGATAGGCCGCAGGTGGAAGGCCCGTAAGGGCTTGAGCCGAGCGGTACTAATAGATCGTTCTCTTTCACCATCCGAGATTTTACAGTTTATTGACGTCAATACCCAACAGAATCCCACACAGCGTTGCTGGTGTGGGTTTCCTGGTGATTTAGTTTTGTGTGCACCACCTCTTCCCATTCCGAACAGAGAAGTGAAAGCACAAAACCCCGATGATACTTGAGCGCATAGCGTTTCGGGAAAGTAGGGTTCGCCAGGTTACCCATGCCAGCAATTTTTATTTGTTTCTCCGGTGGGGTGCCGGATTTATTTCCCCTATGATTCCCGTCATGGTATATTTTAATATATGTTTTCGTGGCGTTCCCAGAGGCGGATTGGAGCGATACTCGTTGTCTTTATATTCTTCGGCATCTTCGGGGCGGTTTCGTATTGGCGGTTCAAGGCACTGCCGACGTGCTCTGACAATATCAAGAATCAAGACGAACTCGCGGTTGATTGCGGCGGCCAGTGCGGTCCGTGCGAATTAAAGAATCCGAAAGACGTATCGGTTATCTGGGCGCGGGCTGTACCGGTCGCAAGTGCTGTGTATGATGTCGTTGCGTTCGTAAAGAATACAAATGAAATACTCGCCTCCCCGTCGTTTGAGTATCGGTTTACATTGTCTGATGAAAAAGGAGCCGTAGCCGAGCGCGTCGGAAAAACGTATCTCTATCCTCAGGAGCGGACGTATATCGTCGAAGCGAATATTCCGGTAGTGCGCATGCCTACTCGAGTGGAATTTTCAATCACGCGATCGGAGTGGCAGATATATCGCGAAAGTCCTCCAAATATCACTGTCCACGGGAAAGAGTATAAGCTCGAGCAGGAGACCGCATCGACCTCCAGAAGCGTTGTCGAGGCCGAGCTTTTCAACGATTCGTCGTTTGATTTTCGCACCGTTGACGTTAATTTCCTTTTGTTCGATAAGGATGAAAATCTTGTCGGCGTAAATAAAACGATTATCGAGCGTTTCCTCACCCGGACGGATCGCGAGGCGCGCACGGTGTGGCCCGAGGCGTTGCGGGTGGGAATTGTATCGGTCATCGTGGAGCCGCGGGTGAACGCATTTAATCCGACGTGGCTTTTGCGGCCGGAATAATTGTTGGAGTTGTTAGACCTCCGCCATAAAATGCAAACATTCCTTGAGCATTTTCGTCGCTTCGATTGGTTTCTCATGGGAGCCATCATCGTTCTTATGGCGATGGGACTCGTGACGCTTTTTTCGCTTCGCGGAGCGAGCGCAATTCCTTTTTTTGAACGCCAGCTCATATGGTCCGCGGTAGGGTTTGCCGCGCTCATTTTTTTGAGTTTTCTTGATTTTAGATTTTTCCGAGTGCAATCAGGGGTTGTTCTCGGCCTCTATTTTATCTCGGTCGTGCTTCTTATTTTCGTCGTCGTATCACATGTGACGTTTCGCGGCATAGCCGCGTGGATACGGGAGACGTATTCATACAGCCGGTCGAGATCGCAAAACTCGCGCTCGTTATACTTCTTGCGAAGTTTTTTTCAAAGCGCCATATCGAAATTTACCGAGTTCGCCATCTCATTATTTCCGGCGTCTACGTTTTGATACCGACTGCTTTGGTAATTCTCCAGCCCGATCTCGGATCCGCGCTCGTGCTTGTTGCCATATGGGGATCAATTGTTGTGTTTTCCGGCATGCGAATCCGCCACATCGCAATTTTATCTTTGGCAAGTGTTCTTATCATGGTTTTTGCCTGGTCGTTTTTGCTTGCGCCATACCAAAAGGCGCGCATCACGAGTTTTGTGGATCCCTATCGTGATCCGAAGGGCGCGGGGTACCAGATGATTCAGTCGATGATTGCGGTTGGTTCCGGCGGTGTATGGGGAAAGGGGCTCGGATATGGCTCACAGTCGCATTTGAATTTTTTGCCGGAGGCGGAAACCGACTTCGTGTTTGCCGCGTTTGCCGAGGAGTGGGGATTTGTCGGCGTTTCAGTCATGCTATTCGCTTTTTTTGTATTTCTTGCAAGGGTCGTATGGATCGGAATGAAGTCGTCCGACAGTTTTTCGCGTCTCTATGTTTTGGGGTTTGCCGCATTCATATTCTCTCAGGCGTTCGTCCACATCGGGATGAATATGGGCGTTATGCCTATTACCGGGATTACGCTCCCGTTCGTCTCTTACGGCGGCTCAAGTTTGGTTTCGATTCTCGCGGGCGTCGGAATACTCCAAAATATCAGAATTAATTCCCGGAAGCATATTGAGGAGAGGGAATTTTAGTGGTATTTTTGGGGTATGCCCAGTAATACAATTTCGGCTGGGAATATCGGTATGTTTTATATTATGAGGTGGTGTAGTAAAATACTCTCGGGCATTATTTGATATTTAGTGCTTCGTTTTTGCCGCCAGAGGCGGCAGCCGAAGTTGATATACTGGGTATGATATATCTCGGCGCTGACCATCGGGGTTTTAAGCTAAAAGACACGGTAAAAAAGTATCTTTTGGCTGGGAATATTGCGTTTGAGGATCTCGGTGCGATTACATACGACGAAGGAGACGACTATGTTGATTTTGCCATAGCTGTTTCCGAGAAGGTCGCGGGAGATCCCTGCGAACACAAGGGAATTTTAATGTGCGGTTCGGGGCACGGAATGGATATGGTTGCAAATAAATTTCCTGCAGTCAGGGCCGCACTTTGCGTATCAAAAGAGCAGGCGATTCAATCCCGAGAACATGAAGACGCAAATATTCTTATTCTTCCTTCGGACATGGTTGATGAGATTCACGCGAAAGATATAGTTGACGCGTGGCTCATAGCGAAATTTTCGAAAGGTGAACGACACAAGAGGCGTTTGGGGAAGTTGAAAGACGTTGAGATACGAAATTTCGATGCGCGCGCTCATTTTGAGTGCGATGATTAATCAATTAATATACTCGTATGAGCGAAGGAAAAAAAGTGGAGGGGCAAAAGAAGGAGGTAGTTTCACAATCGGAAGATGGAGGGCGCACGTATGAGCTTAATGTTGCGCTCGCCCTTGCGAAGACATTGATGAAATTGTATGAAGCGGCGAAGAACAACCCCGCGAAAAGAGAGGGTTTGCAGAAGTTTGACGATTTGGATCCGAAAAAGCAGGAAGATTTTTTTATTCTTTCCCGGCATCACCGGGTTCCGCAGGGCATCAAGGATTTTATAGACGGTTTCGGCGCGGGCAGTAAGAAGTTTCAAGAATTGGTAAAGAAGGCGCACGAGGAGGACGAAAAGGCGCTCGGGAGGGATCCGGAGGCGAAAGGATATTTCCGGCGAGTAGGAATCGAAAAGGGAAATAAGGAAACGCCGGCGCCGCCAGAAGCACGAAGAGAAGGAGCGCGAAGAGAAACACGATTCGAAGATGATGAGGAAGTAATGCAATTTATACGGGATCTTGAGAATAAGAACAAACAGGGCGGAAGCCAAGCCGCATAGGTTTCCATAACAGAAATCATTCCTTCGATAAATGTTCGGACTATTGAATAAAATTCCAAATAATAAATTCCAAATCGCAAACAAATTCCAAATTCAAAATTCCAAAACGTTTTGGTCATTCGGATTTCGGTCTTTTGATATTATTTGTAATTTGGTGCTTGGAAATCGGAATTTATGACAGAAATTATTCCCTCAATAAATGTAAAAACCTTCGAAGAGGTTGAAGAACGAATTGCAAGAGTTGAGCCCTATGTAAAATGGTGCCATCTTGATGTTACGGATGGCATTTTTTCTTCGCACGAAACATGGCGGAATCCAAAGGATCTTTTAGACCTTGAAACCAATTTGAATATAGAGGTGCATCTCATGGTTTCAAATCCCGACGAGGTAATTGACGATTGGCTTATCCCTCCCATAAAGCGCATTATCGTCCACACAGAAGTAATAAGAAATTTTGAGCTGATGAGAGAAAAGTGCCGCGATCGCGGAATAGAAATCGGCATTGCCATAAATCCGGAAACGCCGGTCGAGGCGTTTGACCCCTATGTCGGAAAAGCAGACGTTTTTTTGTTTCTCACGGTACCGCCAGGCCCTTCGGGAAATCCCATGCACCCAAACACTGTGGGAAAAATCGCATCCTTTCGCAAATACTGTCCGGAGTGCATAATAGAAGTGGATGGAGGGGTGAACCCCCACACCTATGAAAAAGCAGTTTTTGCGGGTGCTGATATCTTGGTTGCGGGAGCTTTTATTTTCGATTCAAAAGACATACCTTCAGCGATAGATGAATTGAAGAGATAAAAATTGGTGTATATCTAAATTCGTATTTATATAGGTGTGGGGGTGAATCCGGAGACCGCCAAAAAAGCAGTTCGCGCAAGAGCAAATCTTCTCGTTTCAGGAAACTATATTTTCGGTTCAAGTAATATCGAGTCCGCAATAGAGTCATTAAAATTACAGTTGCAGTAATTTAGAAAGCGCGTTATAATAAAAAAATGAGTAATGCAGTAGCAGTTAAAAATTTAAATCGCTTTTCTGGAAAATGGGTGGCGTTTATTGAGAGAGAGGTGGTTGAATCAGCCAAAACACTCCCGTCGCTTATGGAGAAGCTGAAGAGCAAAAAATTAAAGAGGAAACCTTCAGTTATGCTTATCCCCAGAAAAGATGAGGGTCCCTATATTCTTATATTTCCATGAGAGCCGTTTTCTCGTATTTTCAAAAAGGAAGAACCTTTTATCCTGTGGTTGATATTGTTTTAAGAAATAACGCGAGGACGCTTACACTAAAGGCGCTTGTTGATTCCGGGGCGTCTTTTTCTGTTTTTCGTCCAGAAGTTGCTGAATACTTAGGTATCACCATAGAAAAGGGAAAACCTATTTATCTCGAAGGAATCGGCGGACGTATTCTTGGATATTTACATAATACCTGGGCTGTTATCGGAAAAAAGAAATTCCGCTGCGTTATAATTTTCTCCCGGGAATTCACGGTTTCGTTCAGTTTGCTCGGCCGGAACAACTTCTTTGCCAATTTTAAAATTACTTTTGACGAGAAAAAGAAACAAGTAATTCTTGGGTAAAAGTTACCCACATCCGCAAATCCTGCCCGAAGTGCATAATAGAAGTGGATGGAGGTGTAAACTAAGAAACCGGAGCGGCGGCTGTGAAAGCAGGAACGAATCTCCTTGTTGCGGGTAAATATATTTTCGATTCCCCGGATATTCAGTCCGCCGTCATATCATTACAAAGTATTGAATAACTAGTTGAGTAAAGTTGTTTATTGTCGAGGTTTAACCTCGACAATAAACAACTAGATTATATGTCTCACGTTGAGGTAATTCAAAATGGCGTCGTGATCGTGAAGCCGGATCCGCGGATGAAGCGGGCGATCCGCATCGCCCAGCAGTTCATCAATCGGGTGGGGAAGGCCGTTCCCGGACTTCGTTCCCTCATCCGGCATGAACTGATCCTCCACTGGCTTCACCGCGAGCTCCGCGATTTTGCCGTCCGGCAGAAGTATCGCGGCAAGACCGTCTATGTTGCGCTTGACGAGAAGATTCTTGTCGGCGCGGTGGACCTTGCCGCGCTCGTTCGTGACAACGCGAAGCGCTTTCTACCTGTCGTTCAATTTGAAAGCGGCATTCGGAATGCCTTCGGTTTGATCGCTCGTGAGAAGATCGTAAGCGGGCAGAAGCGCAAGGCCAAGAAACGCGTGCAAACCTACGGCGAGCCGTGGCAGCACCGAACGAGGTAAAAAAGGATAACAAAAATGGTACCGGAAGAAGAGATAAAAGAAAAACTTATATCAGTAATAAGCGCATATAAGGATTTTTCCGATGCGGAAAAAGCGGGCTGGATAAAGACGCTTGATGCGGTTCCGTTTGATTATCAAATATTTCTTCTTGGACTTTTTGAAACGTCCCCGGAAGATATATTGAAATTGAATGAAAATATTAAAGCAAAACAAGAGATTTTGGAAAGCGGAGATGAGGCGGCGTGGAAAGAATTGTTGGAGGAAGAAAAAAAGGAGTTAGAAGAATTAGCGGCTAAAGGGGAGGAAAAATAATATGGCAGAACGTCTTCCAAATAAAAAAGAAAATGTCGAGGGCGGAGAGGCATTTTTTGAGAACATGCAGAATGGTGAACGTGATGCCGCAAAAGGCGTTCTTTCAACAATAGATAAGATTCCGAAAGGACTTCGAAAAGGGATTTTGATGTTTGCGGCCGCTGGAACAATTTTGTCTGCGACTGAGGCGAGCGCTTACCACGATTCGAGGCATAGGAATACGATTGAATGGGATAGGATTATTGGAGTTGCGGCCCAAGCCCAAGTCGTCATCGAGGAAATCATAAGGCAGAAAAATCCATACGAGAATAGACGCTACGAATCAAGTCGTGAGTATCGGATGCAGGCCGAGGCGCTGCGGCAAAAGGCGTATCAGGAGTACCATGCGAGTATTCAGAGGACCGAATCATATTTCCGTCAAGAAATGAATCGTCTTGATAATACTCATCTGCCTCCGTACGAGAAAGCGCGTGCGCGCAATCAGCTTATAGCACAGCGAAATGACGGTATTGGTGTTGCGCGTGAGGATTTTGCGATGAAAATGCGGCAAGCCGGGGAATCAGAGCGGTATGCAAATGATATTGACCGCGGCAACAGGCGCTAAATTTATGTCTTTTCTCACCGACGACAAAGTAAAATTTCTTGAAGAGCTTGCGGCGAAGATTCGATACGATACGATTGAATCCGTGATTCATGCGGGCTCGGGGCATATCGCAGGGCCCCTTGGCATGGCTGATATTTTTACGGCCATGTATTTTCATATTTTACGGCACGACCCCAAAAAGTCGGATTGGCCCGAGCGTGATCGGCTTATCCTTTCAAACGGCCATATTTGTCCGGTAATGTATGCGGCCATGGCGCACGCGGGATATTTTCCGAAAGAAGAATTGAAAACGCTTCGAAAGCTAGGCACGCGGCTCCAGGGGCATCCCCACCGTACCGCGCTTCTCGGGCTTGAGACAACGTCCGGGCCTTTGGGCTCCGGGCTTTCGCAGGCAGTTGGAATGGCGATCGGGCTTAAAATGGATAAGAAACCAAATCAGGTATTTTGTTTGATGTCCGACGGCGAGCACCAAGAAGGGCAGGTGTGGGAAGCCGCAATGCTTGCGGGGAAATTAAAACTTGATAACCTCACAGCAATTATTGATCGCAATAACATCCAAATTGACGGAATGACCGAAGACGTAATGCCCTTGGAGCCCTTTCGCGAAAAGTACGAAGCGTTTAGTTGGCATGTTTTGGAAATAAATGGACACGACATGCGCGAAATCGTAAACGCGGTTGAGACCGCGCGCGCGGTCTATGAAAAGCCGGTTGCAATTTTGGCCCACACGATTCCAGGAAAAGGAGTTGATTTTATGGAATTCAAATACGAATGGCATTCAAAAACATTCACGCCCGAAGAAGCGAAAGAATCGCTTCGCCAGCTCCGCACGCTCGGCGGGAAAATAACGAGTGAACATGAATAAGGGCTCGCTGATATACTTTCTCGACACGTGAATTTGTTTTGCTTCCGACAGCAAAACCCCGGGAAATTTTGAACGCTCGCACGTGCTATGCACGACTCGCTAAATTTCCCGCTCGAGCCAAGCAATTGGCTCGAGCCCAGCGAAAAAATTCACTAGGGGGTCGCAAAATTTTCTCCCGACGACGCGTCGGGAGAACCATGCAAATTTTGCCGACCATTGTCGAGAAAGCATATCAGCTCGCCCCGCACCAAATTTCGACTGCTGCTTTCGATTCCATCGGGATTCAATAAACAAGCTCATTGGCACTACTGTGTATTCCCCGCCAGCTTCCTTATGGCAGCAAAGAATCGGTCGAAATTTTGGTGACGGGGCTCGCTAGAGCATGGAAAAGAAGGATGGTTGTTTCAAAAGCATATTGATTCGCTGAAGCATGAGATAAGGTATTTCTTGATTGATAAATTGTTAGCAAGTAAAATTTTCTTGTGGAATCAACATTTTCACGATTGAACCAGCGATCGGTATTGACGTTTCTTCTTCTCACTGTGATTGCGGGAGCGGTTTCGTTTTTTCTCTTAAAAAAAGCCGATACTGCGATAAATGAAATCGAATCAATCCAGTCGGCGCCATTGTTTGTCGCACGGAAGGAATACCTTTCAGATGATACCGGGATTATCGCAAATGTATCGAGTTGGAAGATATATCGGAATGAAAAGTATGGGTTTGAGATAAAGTATCCCGCAGATTTCAAGGAGTACAAGTCGGCGACGGAGTTCGGCGCCTTAGAGTCGCGCTCATATAGGGAAGTATTCGTAAACGTTATTCCTCCGAGCGTAAATTTTCGTGAGTATCTTGACGCGCTTACGCTCATTCGTGCAAAAGGACAGCGTGACGGCCGCATAGTAATTTTTAAAAAAGGGTCGAAAACGGTTTCCGGACGAGAGGGATTTGAGGAAGAGTTGTATGATTCTTCGATTAATTCTTTTGTGATACGGACGTTTGCGGACTTTACACCGCTCGCGATTGTATCGATTACCGTTCGTGAAGGCGGAAAACTCGAAGAGAAAACCGGGGCATCGCCGGGTTTGCGGCGCGTAAGCGACGGAATCACTTCGACGCTGCGACGTGTGCCATGAATCCCGTTAGAGATATAATTATGATTCTGCGACAGAGAGCCGTAAGACCCAAGAGGAATTTCATCTATGGTGAATATATCAGGAATAAAATCTCTAACGGGATGAAAAACGGATTCGGTTTTTTGGGTATCATTATTCTCTCGGCGGTCATTGCCTCCGTTGCATTCGGCGGCGGAATGTATTGGAGCGAGACAAAAAAACAGCAATCGCTTTTGCAAACCGGGGCTGATGCCGTGAAGCGCGCCGAAGAGTTGAAGCAATCAATCGAATCCCGTGAGGAATCAATCTATGGAGGTCGGACTTCAATAGATTCGGAAGTTGATACATCAACATGGAAAATCTACCGAAATGAGGAGTATGGGTTTGAGATGAAGTATCCAAATGATTGGATATTTTCTCAGGAGGATTCCGGAGGCATTCTTTATGAACCTGGTACAAAAATCCCTATTGATGAAGGTTATTTGCCACCCGGTATCACAATAGGTATAAGTAAACGCCCAAATGGCATTTCCTTTGATGATTTTGTTAGAACGTTCCAAGGCGGCTGGTATCTCAACTATGAGATAAAGAGGAATATACTGTTAGGCGGCAAAAAGAGTGTTATATTTAATGATTCAAATATTGTGAATGGACAAATTCCAGTCCTTGCCGCGTTTATTGACGCAAGTGAAGATAACGTGATAATGTTTTTCGGGCAGTCTCCTAGAACTAAAGATATATTTTATTCAGTTATTCACTCCCTTGTCTTCATTCTTTGATTTATGTGTGGTAAAAAAGATTTAGTGACGGTTTGAAAATTTTTATTACTATGTCTATCAATCTTAAATTGAAACTGGTTGAAAATATTTTTGATCCCAAATCCATCGAGCAAAAGCCGACCCGAAACGGGTATGGCGACGGACTCTTGGAATTGGGGAAGAAAAATTCGAATGTGGTGGTTTTGTGTGCTGATCTTATTGAATCAACACGTTCCGAGCCATTTGCAAAAGCGTATCCGGAGAGGTTTGTTGAGATGGGAGTTGCGGAGCAGAATATGGCATCAGTTGCCGCGGGGCTTGCCGCGGTCGGGAAAGTTCCTTTTATTTCGTCCTACGCTATGTTTAGCCCGGGCAGAAATTGGGAGCAGGTGAGAACCACGATTTGTTACAACGAGCGGCATGTTATTGTCGCGGGAGCGCATACCGGAGTGTCCGTGGGTCCTGACGGGGCAACGCATCAGGCGATTGAAGATATTGCGCTTGTGCGCGTTATTCCGAATATGACGGTAATTGTTCCCGCGGACGCACTTGAGGCGAAGAAAGCGACAATTGTTTCGGCGGATCTGCATGGGCCGGTATATCTTCGCTTCGCGCGGGAAAAAACTCCGGTATTTACGACGAACGGAACTCCGTTTGAAGTCGGAAAAGCGGAGATTTTTTGGCAGTCGGACAAAAAACCCGATGTGGCAATAATCGGGTGCGGGCCCTTGGTTCATAACGCGATTCTTGCGGCTCACGAGCTCGAAAAAGAGGGCATAAAATCAGTCGTGGTAAATAATCACACTATTAAGCCGATTGACGAAAAAACTATTGTTCGGGTGGCGAAAGAAGCTGGCGCGATTGTTACTGTTGAAGAGCATCAAATTCAGGGCGGAATGGGGTCGGCTGTTGCAGAGGTATTAGCAAAAAACCACCCCGTGCCCATAGAATTCATCGGCGTACAAAATCGTTTCGGCGAATCCGGTTCACCCGCCGAACTTGTAGAGCATTTCGGGATGGGGGTAATTCATATTGTCCAAGCGGTAAAAAACGTGGTAAGAAGGAAGTAGTGGTTATAGATAACGTAATAGCAACTAATTGCCGGCGTTCGCCTTTCGGCTAAAAAAGGCGGAATTTTTTATGAAAAAAGCATTTATTCCCATATTTTTAGCGTTTGTTCTTTTTTCCGGCAATGTCGGGATAGCAGATGCCGCCACACTCACCCAATCCCAAATCAGCGCCATCGTCGGTCTTTTGCGCTCTTTCGGGGCTGATGAAGGAACTATTGCGAACGTGAATTCGACGCTCGCCGGAACGAGCGTTTCTACAACTCCAGGAACATCAGGAATCACTTCTTGCCCAACGCTCAAGAATACCCTGTACCGCGGATCTTCAGACAGTTGGACAGGAGGAGAAGTAAGTATGCTCCAGCGCTTTCTTCGTCAACTCTATCCTGACCTACCCGTAACCGGTTATTTCGGAGTTCTTACAGAAGAAGCGGTTGTGCGTTTTCAAAGTCAATACGGCATAACACCGGTAGGCATTGTGGGACCCGAAACAAGCAAAAAGATCGCATCATTGTGCGGACCGATAGGATATCCCATTGATCCTTTACCTCCGGTAAGCGCCGGGTATCTGCAAATCGAGCCGTCGTCCGCTTCCATAGCAGTCGGCGAGAGCAAGAGTTTCCAGGCCTTCTATCAGCCGCCGATGCCACCGTGTCCTTCTGGAGCTTTTTGCGCTCAAGTTATGCCTGCCCCAATTCCTGTGGTAGCAGAATGGACTTCAAGCAATCCGGGAGTTGCGTCGATTGATATAATCGGAAGTTGTGCGGCCATAGGATGTCCCGTACCCACAAATGTCCTAATTAAAGGAATTTCAAACGGCACGGCAGACATCAAGGCCTCGTACAAATCGCCGTATGTATTTGAGCGAAAGGATACGGTTTTGACCGCGACCGCAAGAGTAACCGTGGGTTCGGTCCCGTCAGTTCCTTCCGTCACCGTCCTTTCTCCGAATGGGGGAGAAACATGGATAAAGGGATCAACACAAACGATCAAATGGCGGGACAATACGCCTGTTTCGACATGTCCGGTTGGAGCGCAATGCGCGCCTCAAGCGCCGAAATATTTCGACATCAAATTACTCCCTTACTACCCGCCGTGCACTACGAATTTATGTCCCGCTTATTATCCTTCGCCGTATACGATTGCGAAAAGCGTGTCTGGTTCCTCGTATAGCTGGTCTGTAGGCAAGTATTTGGATGTTTTCGGAACCGGAACAGGTGGCACTG
>Ga0209518_1003055_pt1 | contig 14723 bp, 18 predicted proteins | sample RifGroB1_FD_183993 | JGI IMG/M metagenome (GOLD analysis project Ga0209518, IMG submission 183993) | Groundwater microbial communities from Rifle, Colorado, USA - Groundwater B1 (SPAdes) (version 2) | ecosystem: Environmental > Aquatic > Deep subsurface > Groundwater | place: Rifle, Colorado...
GGCTTGGCTGTCTTTTTGCTAGGGAGGACCCGTCGAAAGCGCCCCCAGACCCCAAAAGTGTCCTAAAACCGGACACTGGTTGTGTGTACTTTTCGGACACTGTCCTGAAACCGGACACAGTCACGCTCCCTCGACCAGCGCGTAGACCTCGCGCGCGTCCTCGCCTGAGCCCGTAGCGCCCACCTGGCGCAGCGTACGTCGATACACAAGTGCCTCGATGACACGTGAGACCTCGTCGAGCCCCCCGGGGCTGGCGATGCCGAGCACGTGAGCGATCGATAGCTCGTCGAGTGGCCCTGCGCTACGTAGCGCTGCCAGCACGGTGGCCTCGGTCACTGGTAGCGTGCGCACAGGGTAGTCCGCGGCCTGCTGCAGTCTGCGTGGCCTTGGACCAGCTCGGCCTGCCGGTAGGTCGGGGCTGCCCTCGCTATCGGTGCCAGTGCCGTCCGATGGTGCTGGAGGCAAGGCCGTGGCGGTCACTGTGTGCGCCTCTGCCTGACCACCCTGCCCAGATACCGGCCGGCCACCTCTTCGGGCCCAGTAGACCGCTCGCTGCCTGTTGGCGTGACGCTTGCGCCGGCAGGCTCCGGGGTGGGTTAGCGCGTTGCCGTGGTCGGTCAGTGGCTCTCCGCAAGTCTCGCAGCGCCGGCAGGCTCCGGGGAAAATTTGGAAAGTCGCCTTTTTTGGAATCGCATTTTCCGGGAGCTGGTCAACGCCGGCACCTGCCTGCTCGAGCAAGCTGAACAGGTCGCTAACGCCCTGCTCAAACAATTTTCGCACCCGATCGATGAATCTCGTGTCTTGGCACATTTCTTGTTTCATTACGCGCGCTTAAGTTCTACGCGCGCGGGGCCGCGGGATCTAGAGTCGAAAACAAAAGTGATCCGATCATTTCGTTACATTTTGCCAGTCAAAAGACATGCGTTGTCCTTTGGCTTGACTGTGGATAACTGGCTTATTGCGTTCATTGATGCTGCTTCTCTGCGTTATCAACAACCGATTGACTTAGTGAATGAAGTGAATGAATGAAGTGATTTCTGCATTGACCCTATAGAAAAACACTATTGAAAACGAATGCCGAAAATGGGTCCGTTCATTCACTTCATTCACTGACTCCATGTCCTCTCGTCTTCCGCTTCCTCCACCTTCAGGCACAAGCCCTTCCACCGGAGATTCCCACCCGTGCCCCTGAACTCCTCGATGCCGCGCTCTCGGAGTTGCTCGGCGAACTTCCTGCGGGACAGCACGTACTCGCCCGCCTCGGACGCCCACTTCTCGTAGGCCTTGTACGCGTCCTTGCCCAGACATGAGACACTCGGCGCCTCGAGCACGCAGTCAGCGAAGAACGCTCCGATGACGTCGCTCTCTGCCCGGTATCCCTCGGTCGCTCCAGTGACCTCTGCCGGCGGCTGGAGCCCGTTCCTCTGCCACTCGAGGCAGCCACGGATCGCCCAGTTGAGGATGCCCGGCATCTCCTGCCGGAGCTTCTCGTCAAGGTGCTTGTCGATGAACTCGTCCGGGATGCGCACCGTGAATGGGATGAGACGCACCCGAGACCAGATCCCGGTGTCCGTCCCGCGGATGACGGGCTTGTGGTTCGAGGCAAGGAAGAGCTTGTGGGTCGGGGCGAACTCGAAGAAGTCCTCGCGCATGAACCGCGCCTTGATGCGGTCGCCGCCGGTGAGGGCCTTCACGAGGGACTCGGCCATCCGCTGACCCTGCTCGCCCTCGATGGTGGCGATCATCCGGGCTCCGGCCAGGTCGGCCTTCTCGGTCGGGTGGCTCTTCTGCTGCTGCACAAAGATCAGGTCAGGCGCCGAGGTCTTCGCGTAGTCGCCGAGCAGCTCCAGGAAGAGCTTCAGGAACGTGCTCTTACCGTTGCGGCCAGTGCCCCACAAGAAGAACAGGCAGTGCTCGGAGATGTCGCCCGTCAGGACATAGCCGACCACGCGCCGGAGGAAGTCGGCCAGGTCCTCGTGGCCCGCCGTGACGTCGCGCAGGAACTGCTCGAACACCGGGGCCTTCGCGTCGGCGTTGAAGCAGACTGGCGCCAGCTTGGTGAGTAGCTCGCCCCTCTCGTGCTCGTGGATTCGGCCTGTGCGGAGGTCGATCGTTCCGTTCAGGACGTTGAGGAGCCACGGATCGCGGTCCAGTTCGTCAGGCGAGATCGGGATCTTGTGCTCGCTGCGGGCGAGCCAGATCATCGAGTCGATCTTCTTCCTCGTCTCGCACTTGATGACGGCTGACACCCAGTCCGCCCGCTTCTCCGGGTCCTTGAGAATCCGGGTCCGCTCGTACATCCGGCCTACCGTGTCCCGGGCCAGGCTGACGATGGCGCCGGAGGAGTCGCGCGCCCACCTCCGGCCGTCCCAGACGTACCAGCAGCCGTGATGCTCGCACCAACGGATGGTCTTGACGTGCTGCATCGCCAGCCGCCGGCCGTTGGCCAGGTCGGTGGTGCGGCCCTGGGGCGATCGTCGGATGAGCCTGACATCCTCGGGCTCGTCCTGCCCCGAGAGCACCTCGAGTTCCTGTGACATTGGGAGTCCTCAGTAGTCGCCGTCTGCCTGGTCTGCCGAGGTCCTGCCGGCCATCATGTCGATCTCCCCGTCCGTGATCCCGCCGGAGCCCTGATTGGCCCCCTGGGGCGAGCTGCTCCCCCCCGCCGGGCCCGGGTCGCCGAGGAACTGCACGTTATCGGCGACCACGTCGACGGCCGAGCGCTTGGCGCCGGTCTCCTTGTCCTCCCAGGAGCGCTGCTGCAGCCGGCCCTCGACCAGGCAGGCCTTGCCCTTCTTGAGGTGGGCCGCGCAGGCCTCGCCGCTCTTGCCCCAGACGTTGACCTTGATGAAGGTCGTCTCTTTTTTGAGCGCGCCATCGCTGCCCTTGAAGGACCGATTCATCGCGAGGTCGAAGTTGCAGATCGCCTGTCCGCCTTGGGTGTAGCGGAGTTCCGGATCGCGGGTAAGGTTGCCCAGGAGGATTACTCTGTTGTAGCTCGAAGCCATGTTGGTCGCGTCCTTTCGTTCGTGTGTCCGGTCAGATGTTGATGGGCATCAGCAGGCCGCTGAGGGTGTCGCCCTCGATGAGCAGCGGGTGATCCTTATCGCGGTAGTGCAGCTCGAGGTCGACTGCGCCAGAGGCCTTGATCATCTGCCGGAGCCGTCTCGCGTCCAGGATGATCCGGTACTCTCCGATCGCCTTCCACCCGTGGAGAACGACCGCCGCCTCACCGTGGAGTTCCTCGAAGCCTGGCGCCTCCTCGGCGCGACACTCGCCCAAGCCGAGCACGAGCGTGAAGCGCGCGCGGTCCTTCTTGTCGTTGGGCACGAAGGGGAGCAGGGCTCGGAGCAGCGAATCGGCGGGACCCTCCGCAGTCGCGAGAGCCGGGTAGCTGAGCGGGTAGAGTGCGCCGTGCCGCGGAATCGCGACCTGGATGTATTCCTTCTCGGGCTTCCAGGCACCGCAAGCGAACGAAGCGGGCATCGGCTGACGAGCGCAGGCAACGGTGTCCGTGACGACCATCCAGCGCTCACCGTCGAGATCCTCGTAGACCTCGACCATCTCGACGGGGTCAACCATGTGCTTGCCGAGGTCGCCCCAGAACTTGGCGTGGTGGAACTTCTTCTCGATGGGCATTGCTCAGTCCTTCCAGTCAGGCGGCCCGGACCAGAGCGGGCTCACTCAGCCCGGCAGTCCAGCCGCGGTCAAAGGTCTTCTCGTAGGTGCCCCAGTCCTCGATCTGCCATCCGACCGTGGCGCCGTCGAAGGCCGCCCGGCACTCCTCGGAGGTCAGCAAGCCAGCCCCGCCGAGCTTTCCCATCCATCGGGCGTTGGCGTAGAGCGTCGCCGCGTGCTCCCCGGCGGGCGCGTTGCCGAGGCGCTCACAGGCTATCTTCAGCCCCTCGAGCGCGTAGCGCCGGCCGCCGGTATCGCCAGACCGGAGGGCGAGCGGCTTCCCCACACGGCCAGCCACAGGCGGCGCAGGCAGCCATGCAAAGTCGGCCAGAATGTAAACCCGCTCAGGGTGCCAGCCCACGATTGCGACCGGGCGAGGGTTCGCCGCGTCCTTGACGTGCAGGCTCCCGGGGAGGCGGAGCACGCGGGCCGGGTTAGCTACCGTGCTGTCGCTTCCCAGACGCAGGGCCATGCGCCGGTTGTAGGCGCGCACGTCCGCGGCCGGCACCGCCTCGCGCAGCAGCCAGAAGGCGTGATACCCACGACCGGAGTCGATCAGGATGCTCGGCCGGGCCTGCAGATCACCCAGGGCCACCGCGGCGCCGGCCTTGCCACCCATCGCCTTGCCGTCCAAGTCGGCCCAAAGCGCGTAGCCATGGTCAACGTCGGCGTCGGTGCCGTACTCGACCCGGGCCCGCCGCGGGCAGACGCCGTAGAAGGCACCCCAGCCGTTCGTAGCCCAGAGCTGGCGCTTCTGCGAGGTCAGCTCGAAGGTGTCCGGGTCGGAGAGCCAGATCGAGCACTTGGCCTTGTTCTGGCCGTCGTAGAGGAGCCGGATCTCGGTCCAGCCGTCGCGGTGGAGCAGGCGGAGGAAGTTGGATAGCGTCGGCTCGAGGGGAGCAGCTCGCCCCAGGGGTACGGTCGGAGCGTCTGGCGTGGTCGTGGCCGGCGTGGTTGCGACTGGCGCCGGCGAGTCCATGCCTGGCGTGCGGCCCGCCTCGGGGTCGTAGCGGCGCAGCACGTCGGCCGTGGCGCCCAGCTCGAGCAGCGTGTCGGCGATGGCCTGACCACCGGCCCAGTAGTGGTAGCGCGGGTCGCAGTCGAATGGGATTACCAGACACCCGCTCGCAATCGTGGGCTGGAGCATCAATAGTCCTCCGGTAGCGGGGCGGGGAGCTGCTTCCCCGGCCTCCGCAGTCGGGCAAGCTCTCGCCGTTGCTCGCGCCACTCGTGCGGCTCGATCAGCTCGGCGTGCGCCAGGTCGAGCAGGCGCTTGAGAAAGCCGCTGTTGTGCTCGTAGTCGTCTCCGGGCGTCCAGATCGGCAGGCCATAGCGCCAGGCCCAGGCCTGCAGCGTGCCCTCGATGGCGTTCGGGTGCATGCCCGTGTGCTCGGGGAGAGCGGCGCGCATCTGCTGCCAGGTCGCCTCGATGAGCAGTCCGCGGAAGGGCACGTCGAGGAGCCGGCGCAGTTCGCGGACGAACCGCGGGCGCCCGGTGCCGAGCGTGCCGCAGAGGTCAGCCAGGCTCTTGCGCTCGATGGCCACCCATCGCTCGTAGCCTAAGAGTGAATAATCAGCGACGTTCAAATGCCGCATCACAGCACCAGGCAAGTTGAGAGGCGTCTTCTCCTGCACGTCGATCACGTAGACTGGAAGGGCCTGTTTCTCTCGGCTCATGTGACAATCTCCGGCAGCAGTAGACGTGATCCTGCTGGCATTGTTAGAGCCTTCTCGATAGACCAACCATGCTTGAGTCTGCTACTCAGTGATTGATGGGAAATGCCGAGTCTTCGAGCCCATTCCGCCATGCAATAAGTCTCGCCGGAATGACTGATCATAGTGCTGGTTCTTCTGTTACTAGCCTGCGTCCTTCTGTTGGCCCATCTAACATTTCCGGGCTCGTAATGGCCGTTAACGTCGATTCTGTCGAGACTGTGCTCCGGCGTCGGTTTCCGTCCGATGTGGCTCAGGAATGCCTGATAAGAACCAGACCAGTCAGGACAAACTCGGATGCCTCTTCCCCCATAAAGCCGCCAGCTGGTAGCTCGCGGGTTTTCGCATCGCCACTTCATCTGTATCCAAGCGCGATACTCCGGAGTTCGATTTTTCAATGGGCTTTCACCGTGAGTCGTGCGATCCTCACCCAGCTTGATCGCAGCGTGATGAAGGCGTTCGCGCCTCAAGCATCCGCACGAACTCGTCTGTCCTCCCAGGATCAGATAGCGCCGAATGTCCTTTTTCACTCCGCATTCGCAGAGACAGGACCATTGAATCTCGCCGCTGTCTGATGGCGATGCCAGGCCAAGAACCGTCAGCCTCCCGAAGGCCATTCCGACTGGCGCTACTCTTGAATTGGCTCGCAGCTCATCTACGCACCTCACGCTGCAACAGCGCGTTCTATTGAACTGCTTTAAGCACTTGCCCTTTGGCCCAAACAGAGCACCGCAAGTCTCGCATGTTCTTTGGGATGAGATCGTTCTGTTGCTCATGCGGCCACCTCCGCCAGTACCCCTTGTCGGCCGGAGAGAAGCCCGTCGAAGCCGGAGAGCAACCGCGAGGCCGTCTCTTCGACGCACCACGCCTCACGGTCGCAGCCGACGAGCACACGGCCAGATGCCTTGCAAGCGACGAGAGAGACACCGGACCCGAGGAACGGGTCGAACAGCAGGCCGCCCGGCGGCACGAACCGCTCGACCAGCGGCAGCCAGACGGCCAGTGGCTTCGGGCTCTCGTGGCGCGTGGCGGGCCGGCCCCGCTGCGGGCAGCAGACGACGTGATCCCTGATGAGCTGGCCGGAGGTGTCGAGCCTCTCTCGGCCTCGCCAGATGACGGCGCTTTCGGTGCTCTTGACGATGGCGCAGTTTCTGGCGAAGCGCGGGCTGGCGGTGGGCTTGCACCACGTGTAAACGCTGACGAGACGCAAACCATGGCGCTCTCCTGCGGCGAGCAGGTACGGGAGCGAGTGCGCCCAGCCCCACCCGATAAGCGCATGGTGCTTCGCCCGGCGGCGCGTGAGCACGTCGAGCCACAGGTCGAGATCGCGCACGTAGGCCGGCCAGCCGCCCCCGCCGTCGTGGTACTGGTCCCACTCAGCCGAGATGCAGGTGTTGACGCCGTTGCGCATGCCGGCCGCTGCGCTGCGGCGCCGTGCGTCACGGTCGATGGCGGCACCGTAGGGCCAGTCGGCGATCACGGTCCCGGCCTGTGTCGGCGCCCCGCTCCAGAGCGCGGACTGGAAAGCCGCGTCGAGCAGGTCGCCCACGCCGAGGCGGTGCGGGCCGAGGACCGTCACGCTCACGCCTGCCTCCTCGGCTTGGAGGCGCCGCGCAGGTGCGCCCTGACATCGCGGCGCGGTATCATCAGCCGTGCGCCGATCTCGGTCAGGTCAGCGCCAGCATTCGCCAGCCAGCAGATCGCGCAGTGGACGCCTGTGCATGGCGTCGGTTTGCCGGACGCCGAAAAAGCCCGCGCGAGGCGAGCTTTCTCGAGATCGTTGTCCTGCTTCACTGCGACCTGCCTTGTGGGCCAGGCCGCACCTGGGGGAGACTACGTGCCCATCACCGGACGGGCGGGGTCAGCTGACTGGGCTGTGAACAAAGCATAGACCGAGCGGGCGGATCGTGTCAAGCGGTCGTCGCGCCGATCATTTGTGAAGTCCCCACCGCTTCAGCGTGCGCTCAATCGTGGCCGTCACCCACAACACGGTGAACGAAAGCCAGAGCAGGAGAAGGAACGGCCCGAGGTCAGTCCATCGGAGCGCGGCGCATACCATGGAGCCCGCGAGGCACCCGAGTGCGATTCGTCCAAAGGGCCAGCTCTGGGTCACCGCCACAGATGGCGTAGCTGGAGCGGGAGCCGCGACCGGGAGCGCATGGCGCTGCTGCAGTTCGCCGAGTGCCTCTGCGATCTCCGCCTTCGTGGGCGGACGGCGCTCTGGCTTCGCTGCCACCTGCTGGATCACCACCTGGATCTGCTGAGGGGCGGAGGGAGCTATTGGCGCATCTTGGGTTGGGTGCTCGTTCGGAGCGCCGCACGCCGGACACGCTGGCGCGTCACCTGGCATGGGCCGCCAACAGAACACGCACTTCACGAGTCCCATGTCACTCCTCCCCTACGCTCGCGAGCATGTAGATCGTCCCGTCAGCGAGCGCAACTAAACGGGCGCAATAGGTTCGATGCGGTGTCTTCATCCGCACGCGGATCACATGTTGGTCTGGATCTGCCGCCTTCGGCCCGCTGCTCACGGCTAGACACATCAAGCCGCGAGCTTTCCTTTGCGGGCCGTCTTGTTGGCCGCAGCTACGTCTAGGCCGAGCAGGAATTCAATCGGCGTCTCCGTCAGCGAGGCAATCGCACCCAGGAGATACAGGTCTGGAGAAGCGATCCGGCCGCCCTCGTAGTTCTGGATCGTCTTGAAGCTCACCTCGAAACCGCGAGCCCTCAACTCTGCGGCGAAGCGTTCTTGAGAGAGGCCTGTTTTCCTTCTGGCCTCCTGAATCTTGGCCCCTATTTCCTGTGGTGAAGCGGGGTCTGTTGCCATTTTCGCCTCCTCGAGAAAAGGGCTTGCGCTACGCAAAGTCTTGCGTCTATACTTCTGGGGTAGCCGGTTCGCGGTAAGCGAATCGTTGCCTAACTCGTGAGACTCGTGAACAAACAGAATCGCCTTCGTCGAAGTGTGGAGCCTCGTGCCTCACGAGTCCGAGGTTCCGCCTTGGCCCGCCTGGCCGGTGTGAGTGCGTCTGCCCACAGACGCGCCGCCGGCCGGGACGGTGCCTTCCTTCAACCATAACACGGTCTTTGCCGCTCGCCAAGCACGCGAGCACTGGAGCAGGAAATGGCTGATCGCGGCAGCCGATCCATCGGACAACTCAACTGGGCCGTCCGGCCTGACCACGGCCGCGATCCGTGGGAAGGTTCGGGCGGCCCTTCTCTATCTCAGGTCGCATCTGGGAGCACCACGGCTGACTGGGCTGGCGGCGTTCGCGGGGCGACAAGGAGGGGCGCATGAAGATCGAATGCTGGTGCTGCCAAGGCACCGGGAAGATCGAAGAGAGATCGCCGGAAGAGGACGCCCTGCTTGGCCGTCTGGTCGAGGCTGAGAGGCGTGTCCGCGATGCGACGTCGGCCGTCGTCGGCAACCCCGGCGAGGAATCCACGGCGCTGCTGCGGGCCGCGCTGGACGAGCAGAACCGGGCGACGCAGGAACACTGGGCCTGGCTGAGGAGCAAGCGCGAGCAGGCCAAGGCTGGCGCTGCGGGGGAGTAGCTCGCCCCAGGGGTCACTACGGGCAACAGGACACGAACACTCTACTGACGCAAACGGAGGGAGCACCATGAAGAGAGTCTTGGCACTATTGAAGGCGGAACTTTACCATTACAGTGACGGCAAGAAGGTCGCAGGCCCGCATGCGGACCTGAGCGGCGACGTGTCGGACCTGAGCGGCGACGTGTCGGGCCTGCGCGGCTACGTGTCGGACCTGAGCGGCGACGTGTCGGACCTGCGCGGCGACGTGTCGGACCTGAGCGGCGACGTGTCGGGCCTGCGCGGCGACGTGTCGGGCCTGAGCGGCTACGTGTCGGGCCTGCGCGGCGACGTGGATGCCGCTGAAATCACCGATGAGGAGCGGGCGAACGGGGTAGACGTCGCAGACCTTGTTGTCGCCGAAGACAAGTAGCTCGGCAATACGACACGAACACTGTACTGACGCAAACGGAGGAACCGAACATGGAAGCCACGCAACCCCACCCGCCCACGCCAGCGCCGAGGCCCGTCACGGCCAGCGCCTTCGAGATGAGCCCGACTGTCGGCGGCTTCGCCGGCGCGCTCGCCAAGGCCCAGTCCGAGATGGTCGCGCTAACCTTCAACAAGACCGCGCAAATCAAGACCACGAAGGGGTACACGTACTCGTTTCAGTACGCCACTCTCGCCGCCGTTTTCGAAATCACGCGGGCGCTCAACAAGAACGACATCGCTATCATCCAGGCGCCCAGCATCAACGACAAGGGCAACCCCTGCATCACCACGGTGCTTGCCCACAAGAGCGGCGAATGGGTGCGGAGTCTGCTGACCACACCGCCCGAAGAGGCCGGGATCAAGGCTCTCGGCTCGGCCTTCACGTACCTGCGGCGTTACGCGATCTGCGCGATGGCAGGTGTCGCCGCCGACGACGACGACGACGGCAGCGCGGCCACTGGCGACGAGGTGACGAAGGCCGCCACGAAGGCCCGTCCGGCCCGCAACGGCGCCGCTGCACTCGAGCAGTCCGAGCGAGCCGCGACGAAGCCTGCCACCCCGCCGGTACCGGCCGCCGCGCAGCAGCCCGCGACCACCCAGCCGGCCCCGGTCGCTCCGCCGGCCACGACGGCACCTGCAGGGGCGAGCCAGTCCCCCGCCGACGCCGATAAGCCCCGCCTGGTCGCTGAGCTGCGCACCGCCGCCGCCGCACAGAAGATGTCGCTTGAGGTCTTCCGCGCTATGCTCCAGCGCCACAACGACAACCAGCCGGCCCCGGTCACCGCCGAGGGCAAGGTCGACTGGTCGGCCGTCTCGCTCGAGGTCGTCCGCGGAAGCCTGGCCGAGCTGAAGGCGGTGGCGTGACGTGAGCGAGAGCCAGCGAGCAGCCGCAGTAGGGACAGCACTCCACAAGGCGATCCTGTGGGTCAGCCAGTCGGCACTCTGGAACGTCGAGCAGTGCCCCGCCGGCAAATGGGAGAGCGGGCCGGCTGCGGTCTTCGGGCGCGAGGTCCACGCCGCGATCGAGCGGCTCGTGCGGGCCGGTAGCTGGGGCACTGTCAGTCAGGAAGTCGGCGCGATGCTCGTCGAGTTCTTCGACACGTTCCGGCTGCCCGACGAGTTCGACATCCTCTCGGTGGAGGGCGACAATCTCCCGCCAGAGTTCCAGAGCGAGAAGCTCTACAACGACGAGTCCGAGCCGAGGCCGAACTTCCGCGTTCTGCTGGCCCCGGGCATCGGCATCTCCGGCGCGTGGGATCTGGTCTCGATTGGCGAGGGCGAGCTGATCATCTGGGACTGGAAGACCGGCCACGTCGCCGACGAGACCAAGCACCTGCTCCAGGGAGCTTTCTACACCACGGCCGCCGCGACCATCTGGCCCGGTTACGAGCGCTACATTTTCCGCCCGGTCTACCTGCGGATGCCTCGCGTGGACTGGTCGATCGAGTTCGCCGGCCACGCGATCGAGAACTCGCGGAGCCTGCTCCTCAGCCGGATCGCCCGGATGCAAGCGGAGGTCTCCAGCGGCCGAGAGAAGCTCAACAAGAACTGCGGCACGTGCGTGAACCGCGACAACTGCGGCACGTACGGGACCGCCGTGACGGAGGAGCCGGAGCAGCTCGCCTCCGAGGGTCAGGCAGAGCCGCCCAGCTTCGCCGATGTCGCTCTCCACATGGAGCGTGTCGCCTGCGTCAAGAAGGCCTGCGAGGCCGAGGAAAAGCGCTGGAAGCCCGTAATGCAGAAGGCGCTCGATGCGGGCCCGCAGGTCGTCGGCGCGCAGGAATACTACCTCGGCAAAGAGGTCAACGTCGCCGGCCGGACGCAAGAGGTCCGCGGCTACAGCTTCCGCCCGATCAAGAAGAGACTCGCTCAGGTCACGGCGCCTGTGCCCGTGGCCCAGCTTTGCAGCACCCCCGGTGGCGAGCTACTCCCCACGACAGCACCCACGATCCAGGAGGTGACAGCCCATGCGGTGAGCACGACAGCGCCGGGAGGGGACGACTCTGGGCATCGGAACACGAACCCCCTCCCGGCCCCCAGTCCCACCGCTCGCGAGGATCTACCGTTCATGGGCATCCCGAACGACCGGCGATGCTCGGTCTGCTCGGCCGTCCTCTGCCTCGAGCGCAAGACCGAGACGTGGAACTGCCCTACGCACGGGCCCCAGGGAATCCTCCCACCGTCGCAGCGGCTTGCGGCGCTCAAGCGCAAGGAACTGAACCGAAACGAACCCAAGGAGGTGATCCCGATGTCCCCGCCCGTGGTCGCACCTGTGACCGCAGGAGAAAGCGGGGTCGAGAAAGCTCCCGAACACGAGGTGTCTGCCATAGCGCAGCAGTGCATTCGCGGCGACGTGGCCGAGTGCCAGACAGCCGACACCGCACATCAATCGGTGGCCGGCGGACTCGATCTGCCGGCTGCCGATCCCTCCCAGGCTGGATCGGGTGACGACGACGAAGACGACGGCGAACTGCCGTACCCGCCCACGCCGCCGGCCAGGAAGACCAGCTCGGCACTCACCGACGCCCAGGCGATTAAGCTCTACCGGCGGATGTACGGCGATGACGCGCTGTACGGCGTCGACCAGGACGCGGTGATCAGGGACATGCAGACGGTGGCCCGGCTCGACTACGAGGCCGGCGCGAAGCACTTGGCGGAGCAGGGCTACGCCAGCGCGATTGATGGCGGGCGGACTCAGACCTCGCTCGAGGCCGACGCGAGGCAGCTCAAGCGCTACTGCGAGGAGGCGCTACAGCAGGAGGCCCCTGCGCCGACAGACCTTAACGCCCGCGAGCTGGTGAAGGCAGCCACGATCCTGCGCACCTCGGTGCCGCTCACCGCAAAGGCTCTTCGCGAGCGCTTCGACGCGGTGTCCGACGAGGTCGAAGCCGAGGCGGTGCAAGCCGCGATGAAGCGGGTGACCGGCGTTGGCGAGGCGCTGCCATCGAACCTGCCCCACTCCGACCTGGCGAGCGTGATCGTGCTGCTCGAGGAGACGGCCAAACTGTCGAAGGGACGCCGCCGCACGACCCACGCAGACCGGATGGAGGCGGCGCAGCAGCGGAATGGCGATGAGAAGCCCGGCCAGGACTGCCCGACCTGCGGGAGCTGGGACATCCAGCAGGACCCGAAGCGCGAGCAGCCGTGTCCCGACTCGAACGTCGGGCCGCTCGTTCGGTGTGAGGACTGCGGCGGATGGTGCAAGCCCAAGACGGAGCGCTTGACTGAACTGGCCGAAGCTGCACTCGCTGTGGCCGCGAATAGCTCGCCCCAGGGGGCCGCTACGAGTCCCGACCCCGGCCCGTCCGGATGCGCCTTCGATGGCTGCGAGTTCGACCACGCCGAGGGCCACGCCGAGGAGGACCACCGCACCCGCCAGCGAGCACCGCGAGGCTTCAAGCGTGGAAAGGCAGGTGCGTGGCTGAAGCTCCAGAAGGACCCGCAGGGGCGATCTGGTCAAGACGCCGAGCCCGCGCCGGACGGCCCGGCTGAGTGAGAGGTGACGACGATGAGACGAGACATTGCGAACGGTGTAGTGCTGCGCCTGGCGCTGGTGCTGGCTGTGTTCAGCTTCGAGTGTGGGCGGCTCCAGGGACAGCAGGAGAACTGCCGGTTCTGCTCGCAGAGCGGGCCGGGCGCGGTGCGCTGAACGGCCAAACCCCCGTCTGCCCCGGCGCGGGCCGAGGCCACCCCTTCAAGTGAACCACTCCCCGTGAAGGCACATTCATTATGACCGGCCGGGAAACACCCCCCGGCCACCGGGGCGGACGGGACTAACGCGAGAGAGACATGTTTCAATTACACGCACGAAACCTAGAACTGGAGTGGATGCGACGTCGAGCGTTGCAAGCTGGTTCCTGCAATTTCGGCAACGACCGAGATACTGGCAGATCGTCAAATGCCATGTGTGAGTACGCTCTCGGCGGACCTCCTCCAGGACTGCACCAATACCCGTATGACATCGCCGATCTGATGGCCTGTCGTCGGGCAATCGAAGGGGCTCCGGCGCATCTTCGGGCTGTGATGGAACCGATCTTCGAGAAGTACCAGAAGCGCGTGAGGGAGAATCATCCGAAAGCGGACAGGGCATGGCTCAAACACCGTGCCGTCTGTCCCGGTCGCAATGGCCGCAGCTACGTCAAGCGGTGCAAGTGCAAGGGGCTGCCGTGGTCAGACCTGAAGCCGCATCCGCCGCTTGGATTCAGCCATCCGCATGCCAGCAAGAGGGGGCCATGGTAATGGACAACACGAGGATCTCATACGTCGATGCGAGCTGGTCGCCCGTGCGGGGATGCAGCCCGGCAGGCGTCGGGTGTGCATTCTGTTTTGCAGCAGCGGTTGCCTCGCGCTTCAACACCGGCCCCTTTGCTGGACTCGCCTCCGGTGGGCGCTGGACCGGGACGCCGCGCTTCGTGCCCGAGCAGCTCGAGGTTCCGCTGTGCTGGAAGCGACCGCGCCGCATCCTCACGCCGACGATGGGCGACGTATTCCACCCGGCGATTGCTGCCGCCGACGTGGTGAGCATCTTCGAGGTGATGGCCGTGAGCGAGAGGCATACCTTCCTCTCGCTCACGAAGCGCCCCGAGCGGATGGCCGAAGTGCTCTACGGTGAGTCCGGTCGATGGTACCTCGGCGGCGGCGACTACCTGCCGAACGTCTGGCCGGGGACGAGCGTGAGCACACAGGCCGACGTGGATCGGGCCGTGCCTGCGCTGCTCTCGACTGGCATCGGCTGGCACTACTGGCTGAGCGTCGAGCCACTTCTGGAGCGCGTCAACCTAGCCGCGTGCTGGCTCCCGAGGATCGAGGGCTCGCGGGTCGAGTTCGTAGTCGTCGGCGGCGAGAGCGGCCCGCACGCTCGCCCGTGTGAGGTGGGGTGGATTCGTGACGTGGTGCGTCAGTGTCGCGAGGCCGGAGTCCCAGTGTGGGTGAAGCAAATGGGGTCGAACATCGTAGACCAGACCGAGAACTATCGTGCTTGGGGCGGGTCATATCCGCATGGAAAGTGGTACGGAGTCCTGCCGTCTAACACAGAACTGGGGCGAGTGAGATTGGTGTCCCGAGCCGGCGCCGACATGGCCGAGTGGCCCGAAGACCTGTGCGTGCGCGAGATGCCGGAGGGCTGGCGATGACCCGCGCTGACCTGTTGATCGCGGCGCTGCTGCTGGCGAGCGTGGCGGTGGCGGTGTTTGTGGACGCGCACCCGGACGAGGGGCGGACGGTGAGAAGCGGGAGTATGCGATGAGCGAATCCCACGTCAGAGTAATCAGGATCGGCGCTTGCGAGAAGCACCCGAACGCTGACAGCCTCTC
>Ga0209518_1003062_pt1 | contig 14707 bp, 19 predicted proteins | sample RifGroB1_FD_183993 | JGI IMG/M metagenome (GOLD analysis project Ga0209518, IMG submission 183993) | Groundwater microbial communities from Rifle, Colorado, USA - Groundwater B1 (SPAdes) (version 2) | ecosystem: Environmental > Aquatic > Deep subsurface > Groundwater | place: Rifle, Colorado...
CAAGCATGGCCTTAAATCGAAAATGCCGGTTATTCCGGGAGAGGATCCGTCAGAACTGGAACGGCTGCGGGAATCAATATACGACAAACTGAAACCGCAAAACGATATAGAGGTACAGCTTGCGGAGCAGGTGGTGTTCGGATTTTGGAGGCTGCAACGCGGCTTACGCGCCGAACACTCTATATTGGAAAATTATGGAGATCTCGAAAGAACGCATTGGGACAAGATACTCGACATGGATTATCTGGATAAAATTACAAAGTTTGAAAACCACGCCGCCAACCAACTAGACAGGGCGCTTGTTGCCCTTGCGCGTCTAAGGGAATTGAACTATTTAGAGCCAACTAAAAAATAAGGATAGAGAGAATGTCGCTTAACGGAAGAATCGATAATTTGTCTAATTTGGTAGTAAATAAATACGTAGACGAGGGTGTACCTTTGAACGAAACAATATTAAAAATCGCCGAATCTGAGCATTTTAACGAAAACCATATCGCGAGGCTTGTGGAGATGTCAAACAAAAAAACTTTTTTGAAGGTATTCCCGGAAAAACACAGCTTTGACGTTGCGTCTGTGCCTGTGGTCATGGAATCGCTGAATCGGCAAAAAGAGGCAAAACATAAAGATCTGGTGTCTAAATCTGAAATCCGAAATCCGAAATCCGAAATCTTTGATGTGAAAGCGGCTTCCGAATCATTCTTACCAAACGAGACAAACTATAAATTATTAACGATCTTCAGGCCGGAAGGCAACACAAAAGAAGCGGAAGGTGGAAGGCCCGAAGCTCAAGGCTCGGAGCTCAAAGCTGAAAGCTTGAGGAGGTGCCAAACGAAAAAGGCTATCGAAGAGCTATCGTTTGCAGCCAGACAAAAAAGGGCGGAGATGTTGGACTGTGAGGATAAGCTGGTGGATATAACAAAGCAGGCGATACTCCGCGGGAATTCGTTTGCCGATCTTGAGACATACACCCTTTCGACCCTGGATGGAAAACAAAAAGAGGCGACCGAGACGCTTAATAGGGTTTACAACAGAGTAAAGAATATGCCGTTTGTAGAGAAGAGGGCGTCAGAAAGAGGCGGGCGTATAGAACCGTTTGTTGGTGAGTCGAATCTATATACCGATATGGTCGAAAAGATTATAAAGAATGCAGGGGATATACCCGTCATCGAACGGGGTATAGATATATTGAAAAAACAATTGGGGCGGGACTAAATGCAGAAACAGGCGTTGTTGCCCGGGTTGATAAGTAAGACTGTCGGCTTCGCTGCCGGCAAGGTCTTGCCTAAGGCGCTTAACGTGGGATACAAGGGATTGGTTAGGCCAATGACTCGCATGGCTTTTAAGCATCCGGGTATGGCCATTACCGGCGCGATGATGCCGTCATGGATAAGCGGTTATATGAACACGGCTAGTCAAAAGGGTTTGAGTAGTTTACCGCGTAGTTTACCGAAATTTGCAAGTGTACAGGGAGAAGAAATGTCAGACAGAAAATATCCAGCTATATTCTACAAGATTGAAGGTTTCGAAAAGATGGCTGCCGAGTCAGAAGCGGCGCACAGGTTGGTGAAGAAGGCTTTGTTCGGTTCTCTTGGAAAGATGTTCGGCGGTAATTCGTCCTCAGCAGAAGCGGCTAAAACCATCTTGGATAAGGTTTTGAGCACTTACACAAAGACTCCAGATATGGGCACGCGCAGGGCTATAATGCTCGGAAAAGATTTGGTGACGATAACAAATGAACTTAATAAGAAGCCATCATTTTTAAAAGAAATACTTCAAACGACAAGAAATATGCCTGCTGCTTTGAAGATTGCGATTCCGACTATTCCGGCCATATATTTCGCCGAGAGGGCGGTAAGGGGTGCTATTGGAAACAAGAAGATGGATCAATCGTACAACAACATGCTCAGGATTTACCCTGAGCTTCAAAAGGAAAACCCTCAAAACACCCGGCAGTACTTCGATTACCTGAAGCGGTATTCTCCAACAGTCGCTAAGAACCCACACGCTGCCGGAGCGACTGTGAGAAGGTTTGTAAGTGGTATGGCAATAGATAACAGTGTGATAAAAAGTCTGTTAGAAGTTGAAAAGGTCAAGAGCGATGCTGGGCGCGAGCATCAGGGAGTGCTTGGAACACTAGGGGCGATGATTTAGATATGAAGACAGCAAATATGGTAAAGCAGGCCAAACTAAGTGATTTAATATTGCACCGCATAGGAAAAACAAAATCGTACATGGCGGTAAGGGTGGGCAGTCGTTTTTGGTCGATAAAATCTTTGAACAGCCGCTTGTTAAAGGTATGTTAAATGCGATGAATAAGATTAACCCTCAAGCTTGTACGGTCATATTGGAGGAATTATAGCCGGCGGGAAATCATACATGGCTAGAAACGTATCAAGACAGTTTCCCTGTGGTCTGAGGAGTGTGGTGAACCATGAGGCGTTTCATTTAAAACCTGTTGTGGGTTATTCAGAAACCCTCGCCCATATTGCAGGTGGGCTAAAGAGCCGCAAGGGATCTCTGAGTCCGTGGAATGCCGCAAAAAGCTATGCCCACCTCTGGAGGACGCGTCCAGACAGGGCGTTGGTGGAACACGGCGTGGCGGGTGGTATCGGATATGGAGGATACAAGGGCGTTAATAGTTTAATGCCTGGCAAGCAGGAAGACAATAAACAAGGAAAAAAAAGGAGCATCAATATGAGAAACAAGTCTGCATTTTTAGAAAAGTTAATTGCAAAGGATGACGAACAAGACGCGGGGAGGGGTGGCGCCATACTCGGTGGTTTAGGTGGATTCGCCGGCGGAGCATATGCGAAGAGAACTAAACTATTTAGAACCAATATGGGTAAATGGGAAGATGCTATACGTCCCGGAGTGCTTAAGGCAAGACATGTTTACCCCTTGTTGGCAGCGACTACAATTTTGGGCGGCGCTATTGGCAGAATGCTTGGGCGTCATTATGGAAGGGTAGTGGATACGGATAGAAGGGTGGAAAGCATAAGAGATATGCTAGAGGCAAAACAAGAAAAAAAAGGGAGCATCAAAATGAATTGGTTTTCAAATTTTTATGGAAGGGCGCAAAACCCCTTGCTGGTGGCAAGGGACCCATTCGACAATGCGGTAATAAAGGCTGCGGTGGCGCAGGTTGGGAAAGAGTTCTGGTTTAGGACGAAGAGGGCGGAGCGGGTGGCTGACGCAGTGAGGGGTAGCAGGGTAGGATGATTGCGTTCTCTAAAAGCGCAAGTCGTCCGCTCCAGGGTCGCTTAAATTTTCAAGGTCTCGAAATTAGCATAGAAAACAGAAAAGGTGGCGTGCGCGAAGGAATTGATCCCGACGGTAATGAGTGGCGAACTAAAATGAAATATCCTTACGGATATATCAGGAGAACCAAAGGCGCTGACGAGGATCACATTGACTGCTTTGTGGGTCCTAATAAGGATTCTAAGGTTGTCTATATTGTGCATATCAAAGACCCGAAGACTGATAAGTACGACGAAGATAAAGTGATGCTGGGCTTCGACTCGAAAGAAGAAGCCGAGAAGGCATTCTGTCAGCATTACGACGACCCCGAAAAATTCCATCTCGACACGACCACGATGACCATGGACGATTTCAAGAAAAAGATATTTGGTGATTTCGAGAAAGGCAAGGAGACGAAGCTATTGAAGGCAGCGGATGCGAAACGCTATGCAATCCCTGCTATTACTACCGCGCTATTGGCAATGATAGGTGGTGGGTATGGGCGTCTTTGGGACAGAGGCGATAGCCGCACGGGCACGATAATCGGCACTGCTGCCGGGGCTGGTCTTGGATTGGGCGGCGGGATATATGCTTCCAGGTTACTATCAAAAGTCCTGGCTGGGAAGGGAATAAATAACCGGATCAACGAAGCCGCACAGCATATTGGTTCTGAGGTAGGTAAGGGTATGAGGCGTACGGTAGTAACCGAACCGATACAGCATCTTAAAGATAAGATATTCCATCCGTTCGGATTATTCAGGTAAGAAGTAGAGGGAAATAATAAATATTTCATCCAATAGAAAGGGGGGAATAAATCGTGGTGATTACGGAAGGGGTGACTACAGTGGCTGTAAGGGCTGTGCAAGATCCAGTCGTATCTGACGCATACCCAACACATCCCAGTGGCGAGGCTGTTGGAATAGAAACTGACGGACAAAAAGCCACAGACAATACTATCGCGCTTAGAATGTGCATGAAGACACACACAGACGAATTCAGGCGCATGTGCTTTCTGTTGAAGGAGTGTAAGGATAATAAGTATTATAAATTCGTATGTGATTCGTGGGCTGAATATATTGCGAGTATGGGGTTGACGCTAACCCGTGCAAATAAAATGATTAAGTTCGCCCAGGTTTACGGCGCCATATTGAAACAAGTAGACTGTGACTCGGCGCCGCTCGGATATGTAGATGAAGACAGACTGTTAAACGATTGGCTGCCGTGTGTTAAGTATGATAAAAACACAGGCGCTATTGAGGATATTGAAAATGCAATCGAGTTGCTGGGGCAAGCCACTACACTATCTTATTCTGATTTCCAGGCAGTGAAAGACCAGTATAAACAGACAGAACTACATCCTGATATAGAACTGGCGATGAACGAAGGCCCCGTGCTGGACGAAAACAAGAATGTGATAGGCAACTACAGAACAAGAAAGGCCACCGGAAAACAGCATTATTTTACAATCGGCATACTTGATGACTATATCAAAGCAAACGAAGGGCAAGAGCTTAAGGTATGTCTCGGAAAATGACCATCATCGACGCCATAGACAAATTAGGATATGCCGGATATATACTTGGCGAAGACATCGATGGGATTTATCTCGATAGATCGAAGGATAAGGAATCTATGCCACTATGTGATCCATTATTAAGCGAGGCGCTTGATAGTCTGGTCTCTAACAGCCAAGCTGTTGTATGTTATTATTCGGGAAGGCATCCATGATCGAAAAAATTATCACGCCTCATGATTTTAAAGTTCCACAGGTAAACATAATTACCCCGTCTGAACATTTCGGTATAAAGTGCGCCAGGGAGAACGGTGTCTCTGCGTGTGGAAGAAAGGCGACCGGGTGCGGTTCTTCGTGCGCGACAAAACAAGCGAACGAAGACCTTAAGTCGTTTATTCGAACTTTGAAACCAGACCCCCGATACCTATTCCTTCATATTATAGCCATGGGCTCTGGCGAATATTTCGGGCCTAACACGAACGGTGATTATTTTCCAGAAACCGGCGGTGCGCTAGTCACGAAAGGGCTGTTGGAAAAATATGACACCTTTCGCACAATAGCCAGACTGTTTAAACATCACATAAATAAAGACCCGGATAAGTCATACGGGCGTGTCCCGTTCTCCACCTATAATAATCCCATGCACAGGGTTGAATTGGTCGTGTCCGTAGACAGGGGAAAGGCGCCTGATATCACACAAAGGGCTGAGAACGGAGAGCGGCTGGGGTTCTCTATGAGCTGCTTCCCTCCAGGCACACCGGTGTTACTCGTAGATGGGCGGGAAATTATCATTGACCAGATCGGTGTTGGCGAAGAGGTCAGGACACATACCGGCGGCGCTGGAGTTGTGGATGGGTTGATGCAAAGAGATTATATTGGTGACATGGTAAGTTTTAGGGCGTACGGATTACCTGACGAAATATTTTGCACTCCTAATCATAAGATATGGACACGACCGATTATTAGGGGTAAAACCAAATGCCCTGTATGTTGTAAAACGTTTAAAGTTTTGAACGCTCATTTATGGCAAACGAGCGATCCACAACACCAGCATGCCTACCGCAACTACGAGAAATACGCAGAAGGTATGACAAGGGCAGACGAACTTTGCCACGGAGACTACGTTCGCACGCCTTTCAATACAACGATTAGCGAAAACGGGGATGCGAATTATGCGGATATACTTGGTTATTATCTGGCGGAGGGGCATATTTTCAATAGCGATAAGACTCGGGCGTGTATGCATTGTGTAGATTTTACATTCCATATAAAAGAAAATAATTATGTTGACGAACTAGTTGCTTGTCTTAGAAAAGACGGATGCGAGAGAATTAGTATATACAAACAGCCAGAACATAATCGACAGGTTGTAAGGTCTAGGGATCCGGCATTACTTAAAAAATTGTTAAGGGACGCGAACAGGCTTTCCCACGAACTATATCTGTCTCCAGAGATAATGGGCTGGCATCCAACAACACAGATGCGAATTTTAAATAAATACATTAATGGCGACGGTCATTTTAATTCGCATAGTAAGCAAATAAATTGCACAACCACGTCCAGGAGACTTGCGTTTCAGCTTGCGACAATAGCTTGGAGAAATGGCATTTGCGCAAACATCCAACGCTATAAGCCTAAAAACAAGAAAGCATGGTATTCTATCGTAATTGCGAGCTCTAATGTGCTTAAATGCACCACAGACAAGATTCCGAACGATTTCAATTGCATAACAGAATACAGTATGGGTATAGGCCACCTTAACAACCAAACCAAAGGTTTGGTTGTTAAGCGCAAGGTTGCTAAAGAATTTAATTATATCGAAAATGGTTTCGTCTATCGAAAGATTTATAGGATTCAAAAAAGGCAGTACACTGGAAAGGTGTACAATATTTCGGTTGGCGGCGATAATTCGTATGTAGTAAATGGCGTGGCTGTTTCTAATTGCAGAATTCCGTGGGACCGGTGTTCTATCTGTGGCAACAAGGCACGCACGAGGAGTGAATACTGCACCCATATTATGAACCACCTCCTAGAAATACAGCCGGATGGCAAGCAGGTATACATGATCAATGAAGACCCGACGTTTTTCGACATTAGTTATGTTCTGAGACCGGCGGACAAGACGGCGATGTTGCTCAGTAAAGTGGCAAGCGAGGGAAAACCTTCCTGCTCTATCATTCTTACGGAGGGGGGTGAAAACACGCAAAAGTCCGGCGATATTAAAAAAGAATTCGAGACCATCCTTGAGCCAGCAATGGACGATGGGCAGCGCGAAGGGTTTTGTAAATACATAATGCCGCTTTTAAAAGAGGCAGAGCCGGATATTCCGATTGATGCGCTGAAGGATTTTCCCATAAACGATATATTGTCAACGCTTACCCTGTGTGGCATTATCTGTAAGCCGCATGAATACAATCGCATAATCATTACCACAAATAATCCTGATGACTTCAAGCCTGACATATCACACAACGGTTTTAACGATGCGGTATACCATACGATAAAAGACATCGTCCCCGCAAGATCGTTTTATAACCCGTATATGAATATGCGGTTGATTATATTGGGGATAAAGCAGGATACACAAAATCCAAAAGAGGCGACTGAATACATTATTAAAACACCGCCAGCAAAAGAGCAGGATCATTCGATGCGCAATAAACTTTTAATGCTCGGCGCCCTTGGCGGCGGGGCATATGCAGCTTATAAAACAGAGCTTGGGCGAAAGGCTTTGAGTGGTATTATTGAAATGATAGAGAAGAAACCCGGTAAGTTCTTACTGATTGCCGGACTTGGCGCCCTGGCATTAGATACGGCGCCCATACTGGGAAAGCAGGTTGTGTCTGACTCGTTTATAAAGTATCACAACGGCGTCCCGTATGGCATGGAAGGTGTTATTGTGAATACGAAACAGAGTTCGCTTATACCCGGTCATATCCAGGTGGTTGCTAAACAGGCGCTCGATCCATTCGGAATGCTGTACCTGAAAAATTCGATTGCGGAAAATTGACAAACGAAGCAAATCGAATATATTTTTATGCATCATGAACGATAATTTGGTTGTTGAATTAGCCGTGCCACTTGACAGCGAAGCAAAGAAGGAGATATCGGAATGCTTGAAAAGGTTTAAGCTTACCCATCCAAGATTCGTTGGGAAGCTAATTGTTAATATTAACCAAGGCGGCATCACAAGCGCGGCGCAGTCGGTTAAAATGCCGCGGGAGGAACTCAGGAAAATACTTGCCTCGGTAGAATAGAAAAATCGGTTAGTTTATAACCTTCGCAGGAACTATAAAGCCCGAATTGATTCAGCGACTGCTGGATTGGTTCGGGCTTTTTTATTTTAAAGAACCATAACAACTTAATTTAGTTTTTAGGAGCAAGACATGAATATTGATGCATTGTTAAAGCAGGTTAGGACTAAGAAGGCCGAGGGTGAAACCGAAAGCCAAATACCACAAGCGCTGCCGACCGACCCAGCCACTGAGTTGCCAAAGAATGTAGTTACTGAAGGACAGGCTGGCGACGAGCAGAAGGTGATGGAATTGCTCGAAGCTATCGAGCAGGGCGGAGAGGTGAAGGGCGCTGCTGAATCTATAATGACCGCAAAAATAGCGGAGGAGATGGCTGCCCTAGACCAGGTTATCATCGAGAAACAGGCCGAACATTTTGGCGTGAAGATGGCCGAAGCTTTCACACAGAGACTTATTGAAATCAATAATCCTCCGATCAGCGAGAAACAGGCCGCAGAGATGGCCAAGACTGCCTCTGAAGAAGAGTACACCAGGTGGTTTAATGCTGGGACTGCACTCTGGGATGGATACGTCACAAAGGCTGCTGAGTTTGGCACGGACGGCGGCGCAGGCATAATTGATAATGGCGGACAACCGGTTCCTGCCGAGGTAAACCAGAGCGAGGTGGATGTGTTTGCTAATGATCTTGCAGGCTATCTGGCTTCTGAGTTCGGCGGTGAGGGTGATGATGATAAAAGCGCAAGCGAGAAACAGGCCGGATTCGCTGCATTAGCCGGAAAGATCAAGGGGTTTTTTGGTAATGCAGGTGGAAAACTGAAGTCTGTTGGGACGACTGTTGGAAGCAATGTAAAGGGCTTTGCCAATAAGCATCCACTCGCAACGATGGGCGCCGGGAATGTAGTTGTTGCGGCAGGCGGTGTGCTTGGAATGAACGCATTAGGTGGGAATTCCCCAGCCGATGTGGGACGAGCATATAGACACAATTTGATGCATCCATTCAAGAGTGTGAAAACATTGGCCAATGCAGATAGAGGGATGAAGCAGTCTTCCGACGCGGACTCAATCCTGAATGCATTCACCACTGGAGTAATCAACAAGAAAGAAGCAGCCGAGAAGCTGTTGGCGCTGAAAAAATAATCAAAAGTAGGGGGGGGCTCTACCTAGGGCATCTCTACAACTTAATAACAGCGGGAGCTAATGATGAGTATAGACACGTTAATAAAACAGGCAATGACCGATGCCGGACTGAAGCCTGAAGAGGAAATAGAAAAGAAGGCGACCGGGAATAAGCTGGTAGACGACCTTTATGTCCTCGCAGCCGAATGTGAAAAACTGGGCAATGACAGGGTTGGCGTTAAGTCGGGTTCTGAACAAGGCTGCCTCCGTGATTTAACCAAGGCGTATCTATTCCAGCGGATGCTGAAAAGCGCCGTAGAGGACAGGCTTGGTATTGTGAATACGGAGATCGAAAAGAGCGCTGGTGATTCAGATATAAGGGTTGAATACCTGAAGGCATTTGAGAAGCGGGCCAACCTGTTGAGGGATAAACAACCATGATAACATACAAAAATATTGCACAAACCATAAAACAGGCAGCCGACAGGCTCGTCGAACTTGAAACCAAGTCTGCCGCACAGGAAAAGGAAGGTAGCGTTAACCGCATTATTGCAGATATGCAGGACAAGGGTCTTATTGACGAGAAGGCTGCCGGTGAGAAGAAGAAGGAATTGTTAAAGAGCGATGCATCCGAGCTTGACGTGTACAAGAAGGCGGTTGAGTTGGCCGCTTCCCGTCCTATGCAGATTGCATCGCCATCAACGAAATCGGCTTCGGTAGACGCTGAGGCGCAGTTTGATACTTGGGTAATGGGTGGATAAAAAATGATAAATATTCTACAAAACAACAACTTAGACAATTTAATACGCATCGACGTAAAGGTTAAAGTTACAGACCCTGTCACGACCATAAAGAGCGGCGCTTGCTGTAGGCTAGACGCCAACAGGGAAGTGGTTAAGACGGGGTATGCTATTAATTGGGTTACTGGATCAGTGGCACAGCCGTTCGCGCCGGTATTAAACACCAGTGATAAGCTGTCCATTAAGGTAGACGGCGGCGCGGCGCAAACAATCACACTGGCAGCGACCGACACAACCGCGGCGTTGGTGGTCACGAAGATCAACGCGACGCTGACTGGAGCAGTTGCAAGCGCGACTACGGACGATAAGGTGAAGATTACATCAAGTTCATCCAGGGGCTCAATCGAAATTGCCTCTGTCGCCAACGATGCTTACACCGTCCTCGGCTTTACGGTAGGCAAGTCGAACGACTACGCTAACGTATTCTGGGCTTTTACGTCGGCAAATGACACGGATGAAGACAGGGGTGATTTCCGGATGACTGGAAAAATAACGCTCCTGAGCGGTGTGTTTTACGCCGAAACGGATCAATACGATGAGAACGAAAGTTATGCTGTGCGTGGGCGCCTTACAAGTGAAAATGGTAAGTTGATCCCAGCGGGCGCAAACGACTATGTTTGCGCAAGGGTGATTCAGCCTCCCGTTAGTGGGAAAATGCAGATTTTGACGCTGGCAAGGCCGGCAGTAGCTTAGAAAACGATTTCGGTTAGTTTATAACCTTTTAGGGAACTATAGAACCCGGATTAACACACGTTGTGTGTTAACTCCGGGTTTTTTTATTGATGCATAAAACAAGATTTTTCTGGAGGTGGATATGTTACAGGTGAGACAAGGGTTCGATGGATTGGTCAGACTTGATAAAAAAGTGAAGGTGACCGACCCCATAACCGAGATAAAAACAGGTGCGTGTTGCAAGCTCGACAGTAATGGAGAGGTAGTCAAGACTGGCAGTGACGCATCAACCGAGGACATGGTACTTTTTGCATTCAGCAATGCAAACGTAGCCGACGAAATTAATACTGCATTCAAAATGACGGGGAAGATTACGCTGGTTGCCCCCACTGGCTTCCTGGGCGAGACAGACCAGTATTTGAAAAACAACGCAGTTACCGGCACGGTCGCAGAGACCTTTGCTATTACAGCAAGCTCAAACGACAAGCTGAAGATTAGGGTGGATGGTGGGGCTCCTCAGACGATTACCCTGACTGCCGGCGCCACAAGGTCGGCAGCGAACATAGTCACCGATATCAACGCCACGCTCGTTGGCGCTACCGCAAGCGTTGATACGGGCAAGGTAAAGATTACATCCAGTTCGGCAAGCGGGTTTATTGAATTTGAGACGGTGGCGAACAGCGCTAACACAACACTGGGTCTTGGTCTTGGGGTTACGGCGGTCGAAGCGGATCTGGCGTCAGAAAACGGACTTCTGATTCTTGCCGCAACGGGTGATCGCGTCATCGCCAGATCACACGGGACCGACGGCAATGGCGTACTTAGGTTCTTGGCAACCGCCAAAGGCGCAGTGGCTTAACACGATAACAATAACAATTCTAATTTTAATGACAGTTGAGGGAGTATAAAAATGCATGACAATTTTGTGGTAGAGGATGCAAGGGCTTATAACCAGGCATTCATTGAGAGATTGAAGCAGGAGGGCACCGAAAAGGTGGCCGCGCAGCTCACTGATTATACAAGACAGAAAATCAGGGAAGAGGCGTTTTGCAGGCCGATACTCGGCAGCCAGCCGATATCGCCTCTCGAATTGGATGTCTCGGAAAAGACCAGGACGCCTGTGAAGTTTGTCGATAAAGAACCTGATTCAAAGGCTTATGCTGTAACATTTAGGGGAAAAGGGGATACGAGATGGTTTGAGGGAGAGAGGTATCGTGTGGATTTCGCATCTCTCAAGAGTGAGGTGTTTAAGTGCACACTTGCGGAGCTCGCGACATACAGGTCTCCCATCAGGCAGATCTTGCACGATAACTACCTGCTTGACGTCAGAGAACAGGAAGACAAGTTGTTCTATGATGCGACAAACGTAGTGGTGGCCGCAACCGGAAATACCCACGCATCCACGAACGGTTTCGTGATCGGCGATCTGGTTAAGGCGGCAAAGAAGATAACCAATAATAGGCTAGTGCCATTGACAATACTATTATCAAGCTCGGCATTTGAGACGCTGAAGACATGGCCGGCAACGCAGATTGGAGATCAGGCAGCCTCGGAGGTAATAGTAAACGGCTGGAAGTACGACAAGATCGGCGGCTATAACTATGTGAGGACCGTGAAAACGGACATAGTTCCAGACGGGGAACTCTATATCTTCACATCGCCGGAGTTTCTTGGTAGGCATTACGTGCTCAATGATGTGCAGGTATTCTTCAAGCAAGAAGGCGACGAGATCACCTTCTGGTGCTGGGAAGATATCGGAATGGGTATCGGCAATGCCAACGCCGTTGCAAAGATGACCTGGACGCCGTAGGATTTACGATTTACGAGTTGAAAGTTGTAAGATTTGAGATTTTCGACTTACGACTTTCAACTTTCAACTTTCAACTTTCAACTATTTGGTTTGGGGAAATACTATGAATGTATACATTACGAATGTCACAAAAAACATGGACGTAAGCATAAGAGAGAGGACGTTGAAGCCTGGAAAAGGTGACGTGTTTTCTGAAGAAGTTTCGAAACAGGACGGGGTGGTCGCCTTCGCAAGAAAGGGATGGCTCAAGATAGAGATGGTAAAGGAGTCTCCTGAAGGCATAGCTGCTGGCATTGTGACCGAACCGCCTCTAGCAACGAGTACTGGAGACCTGACAGTAAATGATAACACGCCGACAGGGCAACCTGTGGTATCCGGTAACGAACAGCCGCAATCCGGAAATACGCAGGGACATGATAGCGCACATACGAACAAAAAGAAGAAGGCTGCTCAAGTGGTTTAAGCAGTTTAATCGGTATTCAAAAAGCTGAGCCATGCCCGTGGGTTGGTTCAGCTTTTTTTGTAGAATAGAAAGGAAAACAAACGTGGCGGTAACAATTGAAATACTGCGGGACTTTATCCGGGACCAGCCCGAACTTAATACGCTTATAGGGGAGAAGGAGACAGAAGATACCGGTCTTACTACAGCCATAGAGGATGCCATAGATGACTGGAATAATACGCCTCCTTTCACAACCGTTACCGTAGACAATTTCCCTTATAAATCCCTCCTTAAGATAGGCGCAACTGTATTTGTTTTGAAGTCTGCCGGCATTATGATGTCCCGCAACCACCTGACGTACAACGATGGCGGCATATCGATAGAAAAGGATGAAAAGACGCAGCTTTATCAGTCGTGGCTAGACAGGTTCGAGCCTGAGTGGGAGCGGAAAAAGGCCGGTTTTAAGCTGGCAAAGAATTTGGAAAATTGTTGGGGGGGAATATGAGAATGATTAAAGGTAAAAAGTTGGAGAGTAAAAAGAACTATATGGGGACCGGTTTTAAAATGGCACAGTTGGAAAATAATTGGAGGGGAAGTCGCAAGACGATTAATTTCCTGAAATATATAGGCGTGGCTCTTGTCGCTGCTGCTGCTGCGGTTGCGCTGTTTTTGGTAAAATAGTCCTTCGCCGACTTTTTCGGTAAATTAATCTAACTGCACAAAAGACTATCAGTTTGTGCAGTGTATTTAATTATTACACCTGGAGAAATAAAATGAATCCTATCACAACGTATTTTTTGGTTAAAGAGGCTGGCTGGAGAAGGATTGCGTCGAAAGAGGCGGTCAAGACGGCTTTCACAGTCAAGGATTTTTTGAGCGGGGCAAGAAAGGCAGTGCCTTATATCGCCCTCGGCCTGGGTGCAGGTGGGATTGGATATAACGTGCTGAAAGACCGCAAGATAGAAGGGTTGGAAGATAAACGGGAACTTGTCGGTGCGTTGAACGATACCGTTGTCAGGCAACGCATTGGCGACATATACAGGATGGCAGGCTATCCTGAGCCTACCATGCCGATGGCGGTATCCAAAGAAATAAGCCCTGAGTATAAGAAGGTCATGGAGGAGATGGCGTCTAAGGGGGCGATGGAAAAGGAAGCTCTTAATCCGTGGGCGACGAATGCCTTTAAACGGGTACCGGGGTTCCTGAAAAATATTGGACAGCGATTTATGCAGAATCCCAACATCGCGAAAGGCGTTAAATCGGTTGGGCAGTTTGCCGCAGCCCATCCCAAATTAACCAACATTGGAACGGCAGCCGCCGTTGGTCTCGGAACCGCAGAGTTCGCAAACAGGATGCAAGATCGCAGGTTTATGGCAAATATGGGGGGTTCGTAACGGTCATGGTTAAAGGAAAATTACAGGCGAGGCTCACAAAAGTCAACTCCGGGAAAGGGGATGGGGGAAAGGTAGGCAAGAGGGGCAATGCTCCGCCTGTAAAGAGTAAACAGGAACATTTGTTCGGCGCTGGAGTGAACTACAGAATCGTGCTTAACGTTTTCGTGTGGACGTACCATAACTTGATCCGCCGATTATGGAATCCGTTGTGAATAAGATACGTCAATTACTTCCAAGATTCGAACTCGAATACCTCAAGAGATTCGTCTGATGCCTAAAAAAAAAGAACTAGAGAAACAAGCTGCGCAACTCACTGAGTTTCTTGGGTTATTGGACAAAATCGCAGAGTCGAGATGGCCCTATGAACAGAAAAGGCGTATTGAGAATCTTAATAGAATTGTCAACAGCCAATCATTTCCTGGTAAAACGGCGAAGAGGTTTGATCGAATCATCCAAAACGACTCTCTTG
>Ga0209518_1003063_pt1 | contig 14707 bp, 21 predicted proteins | sample RifGroB1_FD_183993 | JGI IMG/M metagenome (GOLD analysis project Ga0209518, IMG submission 183993) | Groundwater microbial communities from Rifle, Colorado, USA - Groundwater B1 (SPAdes) (version 2) | ecosystem: Environmental > Aquatic > Deep subsurface > Groundwater | place: Rifle, Colorado...
TTCAAAACAGTATTATAAGTATCCGCAATATCTGGATTTTCTTGTTTCGCACCGATTTCGCATACTTGCCATTCCCCATCAATCTTGCCAGGGGCAAACCCAGAACCACCGATCAAGGCATGCGCCTCTTTTGATTTACCTTCTTTTTTTAAATTCCAATATTCCTTTGGTACTGGTCTCCCAGTCCCCTTCTTTTCTCCTCCACGATAGCGATACTTACTTTCCATCGTAGAACAAGAACCTATACCAGTGGCTAATTCATCGCCCTTGGCAGACATAATGTGGCAAAATACTTGGACGTCTACATGGTTGTTCGGTAGAGGTACTCTAATCACGTCCCCAACATTATTTATAATCGGACGCAGCCTAAATGTCATAGATAACTTTTCGGCGCCGGGTTTTAGTAACACTTTCTTGTCACCACAACCAGGGATAGCACCATAATGTTGTCCTTCTACCATCACGTCTGTAAGTATTTCTTTTATATCTGCCATCTCTTGCTTAATATCAGCGACAGTACGCCGCTTGCTTATTTCGATATTTCCATTTTCAACGTTTATTTTTCTACTCGTTTTATCTATTACATTTTGCAAATAGGTATTTGTCATAAATTCTCCTTAGTGATTTCCACCACAATTATAAAATCCACATTTTATACATGGTAGACAATTACATGTTTTTATTAGCTCACAATCAATAAGCTCATAAGGGGCAAAACATCCTTGACAACATTTCTCTTTCTTGTGGGGTCTAGGTTTGCCATCCCGCAAGAATGCATCATAATCCAAGTGCATTGTATCCATATAATAATTATCATTTACCAATTCACTACTCAATTTTTTCCCCCTTCCTCTGGTGGTTCTTTTTTATACAAAGTGCACGTTTGCAAGCTCCCATAGTCAGCACTCATTTTCACTGCAGCGAACGTATTATCACCATATCTCTCTATAGCCCATTCTAATATAATTTGTTTAAACTCTTTTTCATTTAATTTTAATTCCATGTTATTCCCCCTCCATGCGAATGTTAAATCCTGTCTTACAACTTTTACAATAATAATCTGCTTTAACAATACCATTTTGGTGTTCTGCCTCAACATCAAAGTCCAGAGATTTCTTGCACCTGGCACAATTATATTTCAACTCAATATCGTAAATAGTACGAAAGGTTCCTGTCCCTGTCGGCACTTCTTCCACCAATAACCGTTTGGCGGCTGTTCTAGTAGGTGATCTCCCGCCACCACCACCACTGCCAATAACTAAATTGTGCCCACATGGATGCTTTTCTAAAAATTTACTTACTATTTCTGGTGTTTTATCATTTGTCCATTCATACAAGGCAAAATTTGCACCGCACGGACATTTAATTTTTAAGTGTGGTTTTTGTTCTTGTGGTATATATTGAGCATAAACATTTCCAGCAAAAAACAGAATAACAATTACAATAATACTTTTCATAATTATTCTCCTTTCAAAATCCGGCAGGCTTTTTCCTCATCCTGTGTTTCGATTAAAACACAAGTATTTCTTTTATGTGGTAATTTTTCATAGACGTAAAAATGTGTGGCTTGACTCCCCAATAGAATATTAACAACCATCCACTTATAGTCATATTCTATTATTGCATTTGTGTCTGCCAACAATTTTAGTATATGTTCACCTGCCATTACTACTCCTTCCATTTTCTCAGGAATTGTTCAGAAAAACATCCACCTTCGCTTTTCCCGTGAATTCTTTTAACTGTGATCCAATGTATGTATTCATTAGTTGGTTTTGGTTCAACTTTCGTCACGATGCCTACGAAATCACTATTCCTGAAAATAAGATACTGAATAGAATAAACGACTTTATCACCTATCTTAAAATTAGGGCATTCATAAGGAATATATCTTTTCCTTTCTCTCTCAATTTGTAGCAATTCTTGTTCTTCCCTCTGTTTTATATCCATCACACTTGTGACACTACCACAGGAATGCTCTATATTTATGGGCGAAATTAACCCCTGTTCAGCAGGGGTATCAGAAGCAATCAATAATGCCACACAAAACGAGACCAACCAAGAAATAATATAAATGGCTATCATTCCCCCGCCTGCCATTATTTATATACCTCCAGAAATCCCCCCTTATTCCATTTGCCTGTATACACTTTCACATCATCTTTCGCTTTAAAATTATGCACAAAATTCTTTACCAATTTAGCTTCAACCGATTTATCTTTTGTGTATTGCTTATTCCATTCATGCAGGGCATAAGCACCCCCGCAAGCACCGACTATCAAACACAATATTATTTATCTTCTGTAGACTTGGCTAGATAGATATGTTGCCGCAAGATTGTTCTTTCCAAATCGCAGATTGCCTTTTTAATATCCATTTAACCTCAATACTATTCTAAAATTTACCATGCGCCAAAGGGTGTGGACTCTGGCGCATGGCTGGAGAAGAACTTATGCCCATGCTTGTTTATATAGCGGTAGCATGAGTTGCCGCTTCCATGGTTATCCTTTAAGCTCCATAAAGAAATGCCTTAAATATGCGATTAATCTGGTTGGAGACCGACAAATCGTTCTCCTTTGCAACCTTTTGCACTAACTTATAATATTGTTCGTTAATATACACGTTTATCCTTTTCTTCTTTTGCTTTCTCACAATAGCTCCTTTATTAAAGGTACCAAAATTAACTATGCACAAATATAACATAAATATTAAGTATGTCAAACAAAATAATTAATTTATTTTTACATTGCCTCGAATGTCGGGGAATACAAGGGTTTCAGGGCAATAGAATATTTTCATTTGCATTTATAATTTAAGATGATATAATCAAATTGCAACATATGGTTAAGCCTTCCCCTGTGGATTTAACCATTGCCGATCCACAGGGGAGGTGATTTTTTTTATGAAAATAGGATTGTTTGACATAGATTCAAAACTTCCCAATTTGGCTCTTATGAAAATATCAACATATCATAAAAGCAAAGGTAATCAAGTTGAAATAACAACTCCTCTTTTTGCAAATCACGACAAATATTATGCTTCTAAGATATTCAAGTTTTCAACTTTGCCTTTGCTTCCAAAAAATACTTTAATCGGCGGCACGGGTTTTCAGGTAGAATCCAAATTGCCCGCAGAAATAGAGGATTGCCAGCCTGATTATAAGTTATATCCGCATTGCGATTTTTCCTGGCAAAGATTTTCGACTGGATGTATAAGAGATTGTGAATTTTGTGTTGTGAGAAAAAAAGAAGGAAATATCAAGCCGTTCCCGCCTATGAATCTCAACCCAAAAGGTAAATATATTCACCTGCTCGATAATAATTTCTTTGCTTCACGTAACTGGAAGGAATCAATATTATATCTTTTGGAAATAGGGCAACCTATAATATTTGAAGGCGTAGATGTGCGGATATTGACGGACGAAAAAGCGGAATGGTTGAATAAAATTAAGTTAAAGGGACAGATACACATTGCCTGGGACAATATAAAAGAGGATGTCTATACAAGAGTAAAAGAAGTTATTAAAATAATACCAGCTTACAAAATAATGTGTTATGTGCTGGTTGGATTTAATACTTCCGAAGAACAAGATTTGTACCGGATTGAGAAATTGAGAAAACTTAAAATTGATCCTTTTGTAATGCCGTATGATAAGAAAAATCAATATCAAAAAAAGATCGCTCGCTGGTGTAACCACAAAGCGATTTTTAAAAGCGTGAAATGGGAAGATTATAATTGACAAAATAAATCTTTGTGATAAAATAAGGGAAATAATAGCTCGTACAATTACGCTGTATGAGTAAAGATATACATATAGACCGATGTCAAAGCAATAGAATAGCCTTGCATCAGGGCGTAATCCTGGTGTGAGGCTATTTTTATTTATGGAGTGATTATATGGATAAAACTTGTGCATGGGAAAAAGAAGAATATCAGGACGAAGACGCTATCTACGAAACAGAATGCGGAAGGTCGTGGATGTTTATCGAAGGCAATTTAAAAGACAACGATATTACTTATTGCCCCTTCTGCGGCGGGAAAATAGTAGAAGCAGAGGATAAAGGAACATACCACATAGCGCTGGTGGAGGAAAAATATGGCAAGGCCGATTAAGGAAGGGCTTGACTATTTTCCACATGATACAGACGCCTTTAATGACGAAAAGATAGAAGTGCTACGTTACCGGCATGGTGCAATGGGATATATGTTCTATTTTTTCCATCTCGAACGTATTTACAGATCACCAAATACAGAGCTAAGAGTTTCTGACGCAGAAACTAAGCAGATATTCGCCAGCAAACTAGCAATAACTGAGAAGGAATATGAGCAAATACTATCAACTTGCATAAAATATCATTGCTTTGATGCTGACAAATACATGAAAAATGGCATACTAACAAGTAATGGCATACATAAAAGGGCATCTATAGTGATAGAAAAACGCAATAGAATGAGACACTTATACAAAGGAAATGTTTCTGACGCAGAAACTAAGCAGAAACCAAGCAGAAATAGCACAGAAACTATAGCAGAAAGTGCACAAAGTAAAGTAAAGAAAAGAAGAGTAAAGAAGAGTAAAGAAGAAGATATAAAAGAAAAGCAATTATATAAAGAATGTGTGTATCTTAAAGAGGATGAATATAAAAAAATGATAGAACAGTTCGGAGAGTCAGGAACAAACCAAAGAATACAAAATCTGAATGATTATATTATGTCGAAAGGTATAAAATATAAATCACATTACCATACAATTTTAATGTGGGAAAGGAAAAACAATGGACAAACGCTTGCTTGCGAAAAGGGAACAATTGAGGGAAAATATGCAAACATCCATACCGAAATTATTGACAATACTTTCGATACCTGAGTTGCGAAAACGTATGGAAGCCCCAGGTCGTGGCAGAACAAAAGAAATATATCAAACGGGTTGGGAAGATTGGCAGGAATTGCAAGCAAGAGAATACTGGATTAACATAAAACAATCCAAAAAAAACAATTTTGATGATTACATCAAAGCATGTGGAGTGCCAAAGGTATTTAGATATGGAGGCATTCAACCCATTAATGAGATCAGAAGTTTGTTTATGACGGGAGGCTTCGGCACAGGGAAAACCTATAAATCTGTTGAAATATTGAAGGGATTTGTTAAAAAGTTACATTGTGGGCATTTCTTGAGACCCTATAAAAATACACCAATTTTTATTACTGTCCCGGAATTATTGCTTAAAATACGCTCATGTTTTAATTCTCAGGATGTTTCTGAGGAATCAATGCTAAAGGATTATTTTAATACACCCTTGCTTATTTTAGATGATCTAGGCGCTGAGAAAACAACAGACTGGGCATTGCAAAGTTTGTATATAATAGTTAATAAGAGGCTATCTGAGGAGAAGCAAACAATAATAACCTCAAATTTGTCTCTTGACGAACTCAAAGAAAAACTAGGGGATCGCATAGCTTCCAGAATCGCTGGAATGTGTAAGGTGATGCAACTCAAGGGGAAAGATCGGAGGTTTAAATCAATTTAACGGGAGGGAATTAAACCATGATTAACATTCATTCGACACCCAGAATACTCAGAATTGATATATCGGGATGTAAAAATAAGGATAAAATACGGAAGGTTATCGCAAAACTGTCAACGCCCATCCCTAAAACCCCTCCGAAAACGAAAGGTAAGGGTTGAAATAGCCACTTTATTGGTACTCAACGTCCCTTTTCCCCTTCCCCACGCATTCCGAAGGGTTTAAAAGGGCTTCTATTGTATTTTGTGATTTAAGAATCGGCCTAATAACGCAATTATCCTTGTGACTGTTTGCTGCTCCGCAATAACTGCACACATCCGTCTTTTTATTGTATTTTTTCATCGGTTTCATCTTCCCCCTTCCTCCTTTTCCCTTTCTTTCAGCAATTTTTTAAATTCTTCTAAGGATAAATCGTTGTTATATGATATGGTAACGCCTGGTCTGACAAGCATCCAATAACCAGGATGCCGGACTAATTGCCATTCATCCCCCGCGTATTTAATTTTCATAAATTTTTCCTCCTCCCTCTCGTATAGTTGGTCTCGATGCTTATGATAGTCCGCTAAACGCTTACAATCCCTCCAAGCATCAAAACCAGAGGCATTATAAATTAGATTTGCAGATGCCCACAGGCCTTCTGCGGTTTTGCAAAGGAAATTTTTGTTACAACCACAGCTTATTGTAATATCATACTTGCTCATTTTTCCACCTCCCACTCATTACTTTTATAGTAATTATCACGCCATTGTTTATATTTTTTGGCCCCACGGATAGCAGAATTCCGGCTTGAATAATGCCGCATGCTTTTAGTTCCTGAATCTGATAAGTAGCTCCATTCACCGACACCATTTTTTACAAGTTTAAACCCTTCTGGCAATTTGGGTGATTCGCAACCCATACATACAAAAATTAAGATAATAATTATCCTCATTTTCCCTTCTCCCTTTTTAATAATAGGGCTTTATACCTATTAAGCCAGCAACCATTGGTATTATTAGTGCAGCATCGGTTTTCTTCCTCAAGGTAAAATACTACCCACCCTTCCCTCCGCAGGTAGGTAGCCATAATGCGATGATGTACGCATAATACATTTGCGATCCACCTTTGGCACCTCCTCTTTTTAATCCACCAATAAAAGCTATTCGGGTTTTTATCCATTTTCATTTTTAATTTTCCTCATGAGTTAGTAATCCGCTATTCAGAAATGATTTATGCTCCTCTGTGCTGTTTCCTATGATTATGTGATCTAGCAATTTTATCCCGATAATATCCCCAGCCTTTTTAAGTCTTTCCGTAATCAGTAAATCCGCCCTCGATGGTTCAACTTCTCTGGCTGGGTGGTTATGCACTATGAAAATACTTGCCACTCCTTTCAGGATAGCAAAGCGGAAAGTTTCCCTTGGATGTACAACGCTTTCACTAAGACTTCCAAGAGAAACCAATTCGATATATTGTATTACCTTTTGCATATTCACCCCGAGTACCCAAAAATGTTCCTTTTGCTGGTCAAATTCCGATTCCTTACTAAGTATAGTTCTCATTATTTCTGCGATGTCCTCTGATTTTGTGATTCTCTTTTTATGTTCGGTTATTATCATGTCAATCCTTTCTCCCCGTTTAGCCGATAGGACAGCTTAGAAAATATTATGATTTAATAATTCTGAATTGGTTTTTTATTCTTTCCGGCATCCCTCAAAGAAGGCCCTCATGCGATTCCACAAGTCTCTCTTTGTGATATGCCCACAGCCAAACACATCGGTTACGCCGCCAAAATTGTTTACAATTTGATATAACGAGACGCCGCCATAAGCACTGCTAATATAATAATTACCTATATTGGATTTATTTTTCCCGTTAGCATCCTTAATCCAGGTAATTTTTGGTGTTCCCCTTACCTCGTTGATTCTTTCGGCTAATCCTTCAACATTTTTCCTCGTTATTCTTTCCATTTTTCCTTCTCCTTTCTATAATTCCGCTCCACACCTGTGCGGCATACGCCGCAACCGACTTACTATATAACAACTGCCATGCCGTTCAATAATTTATTCCCCCAAAATACCCACAAACCCGCAAAAAACAAGGCAAGTGGGAGGAAAAATAAATTATAACAAAATATTACCTAGATGTGGTAAATGTAGGGGCATTACAATTTTGCATTAACTATTGCATTATGCAATTGCATTTTGAAATGGTAGTCAAATATGTAATGATTACAGATTAATGTTTTACACTGTGTAAAAGTAAATTAGGACGTTTAAGAGATCCGCTTATACGTCCATAGCAATTTTGTAGAATTATCTTGACATCTCATAATATAATTGGTAGTAATAATCGTACGGTACCTAGGATTAGCCGCAGATCGCCAAGACGCTAGGCGATATGGCTACCGTAAGACGTAGCAGCCCGACTTACGGCGTATATTAATGACTGCTTAGGGATTGACCGTATGAGATTAGCGGTCGCCTGGCTGACGATGCCAAGTAAATTGCACATCTCATGATAGTGGGCGATAGTCCAAGAGCGCAGCCCTATCGCAGGTAATACATATCAGTGATTACACAGCCCCGCCCCATAAGGGGGATTTAGGGGGATTATCAATTAATACTTTTTACCTCTCGTAGGTTGACTATGGGTAATAAACTGCAAACCATTACCACAAAGGAGGCACAATGGCTTCAGGATGATGCACGCCTTACCACCAACAAGCTTATACCGATAGAGTCCATCATTGAGTATGCCGAGCGTGAGCCTCCTCTTTCCTATCAAGAAATTGCAGACCTTGTCGGATGCTCCAAATCCAATGTATTTAACCGACTCCAATCTGTAGGATATTCAAGGCTTAATCGCAAAAATTATGAGAAAAATAGAACTGCAACCCTACAGTTTTTACAGTCGAAAATATTAAATAGCATTGACGAGTACGACCTTAATGAGGCGTCCTTGTATCATAAGGTCATAGCAACGGGTATTTTGTATGATAAGGAGCGTCTTGAAAGCGGCAAATCTACGGCAAACATATCAGTATTAGAGGTTCAGGGCACAATCGCCGATTTAGTTAGGACTTCCAAGCAAGGTAACATAATAGTATAATATCAGTCGTTTGCGCAACATAACCTGTTACGGTTTATACCTGGGCATGCCCGATATCATACCCGATAGGGGGGGGGTAGGGGTATTATTCTACAAACACAATACACATATATATCCATTCATGCTGTAAAAAAATAAAGTTTTTTAAATAACATTTGCAATATGTTACATATGGTGATATAATATCTGAAGTATTTTAATAATTGGATATTATAGAGGATATTTTTTATGATAGTAAAATGTGTAATATGTGATAACGGTTTCGAGACATTTGATGATAGAGCGAAAACGTGCAGCGATGCATGCAGAATGAAGAAATATAGGATGGGTGAGTGTGGTAAGAAGCGGGTAGCAGAATATAATTTAAGATATAAACGACCGAATAAGGAGTGGGAGTGTTGTAGGTGTAAAGGGAAAATAATAAGTACAAGGAAAAGGGTATTATGTGAAGAATGTATAGAATGGGGCAAAAAGATGGGATATAAAAATCCGTCTGCTGTCACAACTATGTCTAACTGGAGAAAATCAAATCCTTTGAAGGTGAAGGCACATAGTTTATCTTCTGCGTTAAACAAACGCATAAAGAGAGGAACACTAAAAGTATCATGTTTGGTATGTAACAATAACAAAGTAGAACAGCATCATCATAATTACAAAAAACCGAAAGATACTATTTCCCTTTGTAAGCCACATCACAATGAATTACACAGTTGGGACAGTAATTAAGGTTGATAGTTCCACGTGGAACATTTTTATAATTCTGCAGTCTGATTTGGTAATACCATTATGCGGTAATTGCCATCGGGGGTTTATAGTGACCAACACAGCAGACAAAGAGATGTCTTTCAGGGAGGCGCTTAAAATACTTGATATTGAAGAGTACGGGGACCGGATAGTACACAGTAATTCCCATGGGGAACTATTTCACCTGCTTGATTACATTGTAATAGCCAGAATATATCAAAAGTGCAAAAACCAAACTTGGTTTAAGGAATGGTTTGAGGCAATCGTTAAATTAGCCAAAAAACATTGGAAACGTCCAGAATCTATTTTCCAACATATACTAAAAACTCTTGAAGGAAATATGGAAATTTATAATTTTCTTGACAATGAATAATTTTTATGATATTAGAAAGGAGAATTATGGAAAACAATAACGCTACGAATACCTTAATTGCGTTAACCAAAACTAGAATTTCCCGTCTTCTTTATGTATTGGATTACAAAAAAGCTAAGAAGTGTACAGACATATTACATTCATTAGTAAACATAAAATATTTAGGAGTAACTATTGAAAATATGAGAAAGCCTTTTCCCTTCCCGGGGAAAAAGTGAGTAAATTAATATGAAATTTCATTAGGAGTTCAAAACGTGAGATATGTAATATGTTTTTTGTTTTTGCTCTTAACATTAATTGCACGTATTTCCGATGCCGATTCAATAGCAGTTTCCTCCGATCCGATCAATAACGATATTACCTATGTCAATCCAGACGAACACGACAATTCTTACGGTTATTTTATAAAGAGATTTGATAGTTATTCTGTAGGCACAGGGAACGCCTATATCTACAATGACGGCGCGGGGACATCCAGTATAGCAGGCGCAATAAAAATTAGGGGCATGTTGAATAGAGTTATACAGGTTGATATAACGAACATGAGTGATGCCGGCACAAACACCGTAGGGGTTTTCCTTGCTAATGGTACGACTACCACAGGGATATTGTGGGCGACCGATACCGAGACGGTTTATAGCGGTACACAAACAGGAAGTATAAACGTATCGAAACCGTTTGACTTTATCAGGGTGGGCGTGAAACGTGCAGGCACTAGCAGCGCCGATTTTACAGTAAGGGAAAGCTATAACAGGGAGGTACAATGAACATATACGAGGCTCTTGAAGCCGGTAAGAGGAAGGCTACTTTGCCAGAATGGCAAGGGAAGTGTTTTGTCTCTACAAATACTTCAGAATATTTTGAATGGAAAACGAGCGTTAATTATTTTGGGGTAGTGCCATATGTTCCACCTATGTATAGAAAGGTGGAACATAAATTTTTAAAGCGCAATGATTGGGTCCCTTATGTTGAAGTCAAGAAAGATTGGGCAAAACCATTTGGTATAACAGCAAATTTTAGTTTATGGGAAAATTGGTTCAAAATATATTTTGAACTTAGAAAGGTAGGTTTTAGCGAAGCCTATGTTAAAGACTTTCTGATACCACCACCTGGAAATGTTCCACGTGAAACAAAGACAAATAAAGTTACAGTTTTTGAAAATATAAAATGGAAACAAGTTAATTATATGCCTGTTATATATCCAGTAATTCAACAGGGCAATTTAAGCTTTTTTAAAATGAAGTCTTTATTAAACAAGCCACCAATGAAAATGACCTTAGAATGGACAGAAGAAATTAAACCTAATGGCTAAACAAATAATGTTTGAAGTATGCGAGAACAAGAAAAGGGAATTGTCTGAGTACCTGAAAGAGAATGGGTTTTCAAATAAGCATGTTGAAAAACTAGAACTCCATTTTCAGCACGGAGAACTGTCTTTGGTTAAACCTATATTGAGATTCTAAATTCAAAATGTGGTGGATTAAAATTGAGAATATTGTTGGGCTGGTGTGCATCTTTATTGTATTAGTGATGATTATGATGGTGGAAAAAAACAAAAAAAGGGAATTAAAAGATATTAAAATAAAGATTGAAAAAATTATACAAAGCAACAAGGATATATTAAATTCTTTAACATAATGGAATTTCACTATAATAATTATCAGGATTTTTTTAAAAGTAATGGTAACGACCGGATTAAATTACTATTTTATGAAGGCGACAAATGCAACTACGTAAAGATGAAACGTTGACCCGAATGGGTAACATAATGGATAATTTTTTTAGTGGTAAAATATTTAAATGAAATGATATTTGCATAGAATAAACATAATCGGTTAGTTCAACCCGCCAGTAGTTTTACGGCGGATAGTGAAACCCCGAATCGGACGTAGCCCTAGTAGCCTTTGGGAGCTGGGACGTTTGATTTCGGGGTTTTTTTATTGGTACAAATATGCTTGCAACAGAAGAAAATTCAATAGACCTTTTGATCTCAGATATACAGACTTATCTTGCAGGGGAAATATCTGAAGAACAAAGAAAAGGCTATGAATCAAAACTTGAGCAAGCCAAAAAGATTCAGATAAAATATATCGAGCAGTTAAAAAAGCTCAAACTACATAAAGATACGCATGGCGGGGAATATTTTAAACCGCTTCCGCATCAACAACAGATACTTGATTTTTATTATGCAGGTAAAAAACGTTTGGTTATGCAAGGGGCAAATCAAACAGGCAAAACGATCTTTGGCGGAAATTTTATTCAGGCAAATTGTCTTGGTTATTTGCCATGGGATAAGACAAAGAAAACTTTATTCACACCACCAATAAAAGTCAGGATAATTTGTGCGGACTGGGAGCACCATGCAGCCGAAGTTATTATTCCTAAGCTATATCAAATTTTTATTTTTGACGAAATGGTAAAACTTGGCAATGATGGTTATGGCAAGAAAAATCAAATTGGAGTGGAATCTTATTTTCAATATAAGAATGGATCATCAATAGAATTAATGACAAATAAAATACCGGCTAAGGCTTACGAAGGTTGGACAGGCCACATTGTTTGGCCAGACGAGCCACACGAAAAAGCGATTGATGATGCTTGTGTTCGAGGACTTTCAGAAAATGATGGTATTATTTTGCAAACACTTACATCGGTTGATTCTGATTATGATTGGATACTTGAAGATATAATTGAAAGTCAGAAACCAGAAATGCAAAAAATATTAGGGTGTGTTCGTAATATTCATGCTTACGCAAACACATATATACCTAAAGAGAACTTTGATAGAGCCGCATTAAGTTGGTCTCCGCAAGTTAGAAAGGCTCGTCTTGAGGGCGGGTGGTATTCTGGTCAAGGCAAGATATATGATACTTTCAATTATGACTTACATACATGCGATGAATTTAAGATACCTACTGATTGGCCAGTAACGCCTATGATAGACTTTCATCCTTGTATTGAACAAGCTATTGGTTTCTATGCAGTGGATAAACCCGGTTGGAAATATGTTATTGATGAAATTTGGGAACACCTTAGCGCTGAGGAAATTGCAGATGGAATAATCAGACGCAAAATATCTAATGCGTGGCGAATAGATAGGGCTTTTATAGACCCCTATTCTAAGGGCGACAATAAAATGATGACAAACAGGATGCCTAACCTACAGGATGCTTTTACTATCATAAGCAATAGGCTTGCAATGCACGGGATAACACTTGAAGTAGCACTGAAAGACAAGTCATCTGGTATTGTAAATGTCAAGAATTGGTTGATGGGGGCAAACAAGATGCCCTCGTTGAAAATATTCAGGAAATGCACACGGCATATTTACGAGATGAAGAAATACGAGAAAGATGAGAATGGACAGCCATCAGATAAAGACGACCATATGTGCGAAAATATTTATCGGTATAGCCTAACAGGTACGGTATGGACGGACATAACTATATTTAACAGGAAACTGGAATTTCCAGTAACGGCGGTAGCATGACAGAAAAATATAAAGAAGAAATAAAACATTGCGTTGAGATGATTGAGAAAACGAATAAGACGCATACAACTCTTAACGCCCATCACGTTGAGGCAATGAAATATTACGAAGCAAACGAACTTGACTTGGGCGAAAAAAGAAAAGACGGCGTATCTAAAACGGTAATACCAACGCTATCGGATGCCATTAATTGGGCTATGCCTTTGATGGTGGATATATTTGCGGCTAATGATGAATCATACTACATAAGACCAAGAGGCGGCGAAGATACCCGCAAGGCTGAAAAGCTAAGCGTCTTGGTTGATTATCAAACCAGAGTTAAAAATAATTGGTTTTTGTTTTGCCATGATTGGATACAAGATGCAATGATTTCAAGAATTGGTTTTGCAAAATATCAATGGCAAAAAGATACACAAGTTATAGATAAATTTTATCCTAAATTAACATCAGATGAATTACATGCAAAAGTTAATGCCCCTGATGTTGAAGTTATAGAACACGCAGAACGATTAATAAGACCGCCTACTATTGACCCCGCAACTGGTATGGAGCTTAAACCAGCCATTAAAGAGCATGATGTAAAACTAAGATATACTATTGAAGATGAATACCCTTTAATTGAAGCAATAAGCCGTGAAAATATTGGGATCCTTTCCGATATACAGAATATAAAAAATGCAGAGTTTATATGTCACAAGGTAAGTTATAGCAAAGGTACGTTTATAAAGAAATTCACGAAAGCCGTATTCGATAAGGTTGAGAAGTTCAAGGAAAATTTAGAAACACACCTTAGTACGTCAGAAGTAGAAGGGCAACGCTTTGAAAATGTCGGCGGGGCTTCTTTTGTTTATGATGAAAAGAACGGAAAATATAATGTATATGAATGTTACTACGACAATATAAAGACAGGAGAACCGTGGATAACTAAATTCATAGGCAATGAAGTGCTTGCCAGCGAGAAGAACGAATATGACTATCCTCCATTTGAAGCAATTACAGCATTCAGACAAGCGCACAAACTTATTGGATATAGCTTCCATGACTTGCTAAAGAAGTTCCAGGAATTATCAACGGCATTAATGAGGAACTTGCTTAATAATATCTACATGAATAATCAGGGTAGATATGTGGTTGATGCTTCGGGTAGGGTAAATCTTGATGATTTTAAAAATAATAATGTGCCTGGCGGTTTAATTCGTGTGAAAAATGGTAATTTACAAGATGCAGTAATGCCGCTTATACCAGCCCAATTACAACCGTGGGCATTTGAACTGTATGAAAGAGTTGAAAGGATTATCGAATATCGTTCTGGTATTCCAAGAGCATACAAAGGTGTTGATGTTGGCACATTGAATAAAACATTCAGGGGGCAATCGCAGCAGATATATCAGGCGTCTCAGATTATAAAAATGATGGCACGGCTTATTGGTGAGATGGGATTTGTGCCACTGATAAAAGATATAATACGTCTCGATCAGAAATTCTTAC
>Ga0209518_1003064_pt1 | contig 14707 bp, 12 predicted proteins | sample RifGroB1_FD_183993 | JGI IMG/M metagenome (GOLD analysis project Ga0209518, IMG submission 183993) | Groundwater microbial communities from Rifle, Colorado, USA - Groundwater B1 (SPAdes) (version 2) | ecosystem: Environmental > Aquatic > Deep subsurface > Groundwater | place: Rifle, Colorado...
TTAAAAGCAGTCTGAGCCATCATCATAATAAGCCCTGATTTTAAACCATGCCCAGAAACATCGCCAATACCAAGCCATATCCTTTGATCTGTTATATTTAAAAAGTCGTAGTAATCGCCTCCAACCTGATCAGATGGTAACATTTTTGCAGAAATATCATAATTTTTTGACTCCATTCTTTTTGGAAGCAAATAAGTCTGAATTTTTGCAGCAAGTTCTAATTCTTGCTTCAATATTTCTTGCCTAACAAGTTTATCTCTTGCAGTTTTTAATTCTATCACCATTTCATTAAATGACTTACCAAGATAGCCAATTTCATCTTTTGATTTTATATTTAGGTGGAATGACTCATCATTCTCAGAAATTCGTCTTGTTGCAATTACTAACTTGTTTATATTCTTTATTAATACAAAATTTATTAGAGTATAGCCAAGTATAATCGTAACAATAAGACTAATCAAAGAAACTATAAAAAATATTATTTGTATTTTTCTTGCTGCAATAAGAACATCTTTTTGAGACATTACAACTGCTATTGTCCAATCTAATGTATATTTTGGTTCTATTTTTGACGAGCCAGATATAACTTCTCCTTGATTATACTTAACGAAATACAAATACATAAAACCATCTTCATTTACAAAGTTATCAAATCCTTCATTTTCGGTTATCATTCTTTTAGCAACATTTACAACACTCTGATATTTTGATTCTAAAAAGTTTTCTCTAAGAAATTTCTTTTCTCTTCTTGGATGAAGAAGAATTCTTCCTTCTTTATTTATTATAAAAATATAACTATGTTGTGAAAGTTTAATTTTATATAAATCATCTTCTATTAATGAGGCTAACACATCTTCAGTATTTAAAATATCTGGGTTAGAACGAATTATAAATTCTAACTTAGAACGAATTGTTGTTACCTGATTTTGAGCAAGAATTTGCATTTGATTTTGAGCTAAATACTCAAGCCCATTCTTTGCTTCTATATATGAAAATAAACCAAGTATCGTTATAGGAAGTATTAATATTAAAGATATAAAAAGTAATGTTTTAAATTTTATGCTCATAAATATCGCTTTTTGAGTTAATTATATTTTTTAAACAGAGATTTGTCAATAAAAATCTTAGTTTTAGTTACAAAATAAATTTGCATTCAACATTTTAATTATTTGACAATTATATTCATTTTTGTTATAAGTAATTATATATAATTCTTTCGCACATTAAAGATTAATTTTAAGAAGGTTATTAGAGATGGATATAAGTTCAAATTTTTTTATGCTTGTTGATCAATTTAAAACAATGTTTCCAAATTCTTTTCTCAATAGAATTTTAATTTTAGTATGTTCTGCACATATTTCTTCTATGATTTTAAAAGGTATCATAAATTCTATAAAACAAAGAAAATTAAATTTTAAAAATATGGCTAATTATGGTGGAATGCCATCAAGTCATACTGTTTTTGCGATTTCTTTTACATTTGGAATTGCTTTTGATAAAAATTACGGTTTTTCTCATCCTTTATTTGTTTTATCTATTATTGTTGCTGCTATAATAATAATGGATGCAGTAAGGCTTAGAGGTACAATAGATAACATAAATGATATATTAAAAGAAGTTACTAAAACAAATCCAGATTTAAAAGATAAAATAAAATTTCCAAAAAATGTAGCTCACAAACTATCAGAAGTTCTTGGTGGTATTGTTTTTGCATTTATTTATACACTAATTTTTTATTTATTCTTTTATAACGTTTTTAAATAACTCTTTGGAGCTTTTATGAATTTCTCCGAAATAGTCGGTATAATTGCGGGTTGCTTGACAACTACTGCTTTTCTACCACAATTGATTAAAATATTAAAAGATAAATCAGCAAAAGATGTTTCTTTACTTATGTATATAATTTTTTGTTCTGGCATTATTCTTTGGCTTATTTATGGAATACTAATCAATTCATTTCCTATAATACTTTTTAATAGTATAACTTTTATTCTTAATTTCTTAATTTTACTTACTATAATAAAAAATAATTTATCACAAAAAAGGTAATCAATTTCTTTTTAAGAATATGTTTTAACTTCTATTTTCAAATTGTAATTCTCCTATACTGTCAATTGTCTAAATTGTCAATATATACCTTAAACGCTTATTTCTATTAATTTCGTCTGTATCAAATAAATAACAAGCAATGTCAATTTTATTATTTATTGACCTTTTAAAAGCGTTTAAGTATATAATAAATATAAAACATTTTAGCATATTATAATAGAAAAAAAATTATTACCATTTAAAACTTTTTAAATATATATATTGCAAAAAAAAATTATTCTTTATATAATAATATACGATAATATAATTAATATTCTATATAAAAAATAGAGGATTTACTTTGGATCAAAAGATAAATTATAGTTCACAGAAAAAAAGTTATCCAAAAGGTACGCTCATCATATTGCAAGGAAGCTCTCAAAGAGAATTAAATTTCTTAAATGAGGGTACAATAGAGATAAGAAGATGTGGAGAAAATATAAAAGGTTTTCAAGAAAAAGAAATTGTCTCAAAAAGTAAAAGAATTGGTATTATTACAGGACCTTCAATATTTGGTGTTGAAAATTTAGTAAACTCATCAGAGCATCAAAACTCTTATGTTACAATGTCTGACTGTTTGATAACCAAATATATGGTTTCAGGTAATGATTTTTTAGGTTTTTTTAAATCTAATACACCAATTGCAATGAACATTTTACTTACTATGAAAGATTTTGCAATAAGAATAATAGCGAATTTAAAAAAATATGTAAGTTTTATTTACGAAATAGAAAAAACTATTGATAACTTTGGATTAGTCCAATCATTTATTGAAAAAAATAAAGATGATAAAAATCATAAAAAATTTCTTACTAATGGTGGTGTTTTTCCACCAAAAATCGACACATCTTTTTTGACAACTGATTTTTCAACTATATTGAGTAAATCTTATGGTGAACCAGGTTATGATCCATCTATTAAATTTAACGGAAAAAAACTTGAATTTTATCATAATCTCTTAAAAACAAAACCAGATTCTTTTATATCTATTATTACATCGCAATTTAACGTATTTTTATATTTATATGATGATTTATCATCTCAACTTAATTCATTAAATAACGAGATGGAGAAATTTGTTTCAAAAATAGACTCAAAATTAAATTATCTTTTTTATGATGAATATTCGCCTTTTACAAAAATTGTTACAATGGCAGATAAAATTAAAATTGATCCTAATGGAACTATATTAACTAAATCAATTGCTATTGTATGTAGAAATTTGGATCATTTAAATAAACAATTAAACGGTACTGAGCATACTGATCTTTTTCAAAAATATGACATTCTTAGTAAAGAAATTTCAGGGGAAAAGGTTACACAAAAGTCTGGCTCTGATGGTAAATATAAAAAACAATTTGCTGATTCTACAAAAATAATTTTAGAATATACAACTTTTGCTGGTCAAAAAAGGGAAGAAATACTCAAAAATGTTAATGATATGAAAAAAATCAATTTTCAAGACCCTTCTGATAAAGACTCAAGAATTATTATTAAAAGAATGCAACAAGATTTTATTGATTTATACTTTGATCTATTTTTAATAACTATAAAAAATCCAATTGATGCACCTCTTCCTGTAAGATTATTTTTAGCCTTTGGTTTTATTGATGAAAAATTTTTAACAGAAGAGCAACTTGAATTTTTAACTAATTCGTTACAGTTTTTTATTCAAAAACAGGATACAGAATATCCAATAATAAGTTTATATGATTATTTCTTATTAATTTATAATGAAGAAGAACAGCCAGGACTTTCTGCAACAGGTGAAGATTTTAACAAACTTATAAAGAGAATGGGCACAAGTTCTGATGGTAATTTGGAAGATTCACCAAAAGGTAAAGTGTTTTTTGAATTAAATAATATGATAAGAGAAGGCATGAGAATTACATCTGATAATCCAAGAGCCTACATACCTTATCTAAATGAACAATCTTTTAAAGGTCCACTAAATAATATATTAAATACACCTAAAAAAGTAGAAGCTTTTATTAAAAGAATTACTGCGGTAGATCATAGTTTATTTTTTAGAGAATTAACATGGAAAATACCAGGTAAAAGTGAGTTAATTAAAAAAGAAGTTAAGCCTTATTTAGTTTTAGCTCCAAATTCTGGGATAAGAGTTCAACTTTGGCAAGAAATTGTGAATAATATTCGTTCATCAAGAGGCAGATTTCTTGTTCCTGTTTTCTTTAATGCTGATCTGAATAAAAGTTTAATTTTAGCATTTGCTTATTTTAGATGGGAACTCAATAAGTTAATAGTAGGTGCAAACTGGATGGACCCTGTTGAAGGCGGATTTGTTGGATCATATTATGATTATACTCAATATTTCCCAAAAATGAGTGATCTTTCTATGGAAGCAAAAGAAGAAATAAAACAATTATTTAATAAAATTAAAATTGATAGAGATAGGTTTGCAAATGACTATAATCTCTGGGTTTCTTATGAAAAAGAAGGGCTTCCTAAATGTAATAAAGTTGTAAGAAGTATTTTTTATAGACATATTCCTTTTCCTAAAGAAATTAGAGACAGACTTTCAATGTTACCATTATTTGAAGAACTTGATAACAAATATAAAAATATAAAGGCAAGAGAACTTAAGAGTCTGGAAGTAAGATTTCATAAATATGCAGGTGATGATGGAAGACTGCCAGATGATTTACAAGCATATCTTGATATGCTAAAACGGTAAATTTTTAAGACCTGCCAGGTTTTTAAAACATGACAGGTCTTTTAGTATTGGATATATTTCTTATGAAAAGATTATTTATATTTATTTTTCTAATATTTTTAATATCGTGTGGCAATGAAGCCCCTACTGTTTCATTTCCAATATACAATGTTTTAATATATCAGAGTGGAAGTTTAAGAATGCCTTCTGATAGTATTTTTTTATCTATTTATTTTATATTAAATGATGAAAATGGAATGGAAGATATTGACACCATAAAAATCACTCATATAGACACAGAATATAGTTGGGAAATTCCTGCCAATTTACTATCTACTGTTGAATGGCAAGACAAAACTTATTACGGTTATTCTTTTTTAGAATATGATAATGGAAAATCTATATTAACAGGCGATTATAGTATAGAAGTTACTGATAAAACACAAAATTTTACCAATCTTGTTTTTACTGTTGATATTGATGGTGCAGAATCAAATAAACCTTACAATGTTCCTCAAATCAAATATGAATTTACTTATAATGAAAAAAACAAAGAGATGAAAATAGTAAGTGATGAGTATTCCTCTTTTGAAATTAAATTTATTGATAATTTGGCATTATACAACTATGGTAGAAAAAAATTTAAACTTGATGAAAATGCAATAATAAATGTTCAAAATTCTCAAATAGGAAACCAAATTTCTGTAAGAGTCAATAAAGATATTAATGAATCTTTGGTATATTTTCTTAAAGATTTTAATATTGTAAAATAGAATAATTTTTACTTTAAAATCATTCTATTCTATTGACAAATAAAAAATTAATTACTATAATATAAAAGATTAATCAGATTATCAGGTATTACACAGATTGAAATTAGATAATTACTTGATATTAAAGTAATTAAATTTTGTAATTTCTGACAAACTAAAAATTTTTTTAAGGAGGATTTAAAATATGAAAAGTATTAAAGGTTCAGAAACAGAAAAAAACTTATTAAAAGCATTCGCAGGGGAATCTCAAGCAAGAAATAGATATACTTATTTCGCTTCAAAAGCTAGAGATGAAGGATACGAACAAATTTCTGCAATATTTTTAGAAACCGCTGAGAATGAAAAAGAACATGCAAAGAGATTTTTTAAATTTTTAGAAGGTGGAGAAGTAGAAATTACAGCAAGCTTTCCTGCTGGAGTTATTGGAACAACAGCCGAAAATTTAAAAGCATCAGCTCATGGTGAAAATTTTGAATATACCACTCTTTATCCAGAATTTGCTGATATTGCAGAAAAAGAAGGGTATAAAGAAGTTGCAATTGCTTTTAGAAATATTTCTATTGCAGAAAAAGCTCACGAACAAAGATATTTAAAACTTTTAGAAAATATTGAAAAAAATCAAGTGTTCAAAAAAGAATTATCAGTTAAATGGAAATGTAGAAACTGTGGTTATGTTATCGAATCTAAAGAACCACCAGAAAAATGCCCAGCATGTGAGCATCCAAAAAAATACTTTGAAATTAAAGAGACTAATTATTAATATTTGAATTTTGATTAAATATTTAGCCACATAATTTATTCTATCCAAACAAGGCTAATCTAATTTTATCAATAGTTCAGTAGATTTCTCATAAAGGCAAAGTAGACAATATTATGCCTTTGTGAGAGTTTTTATTTTGATTTTTAACCAAAATAGTTATTACTTCTTATAATTCCTTTGATTTAGGATTTTTTTCTTTTGTATCAGGATTATTCTTATGTTTTTCTAATTTTTTTAAAGATTTTTTTGCTTCTTCTTCTATTTCCTTCTTATTATAATCATTAAGAAATTCTTTAAGGTAATCAATTGCTAAAGGGTCGGATAATTCTCCAAGTATAAAACATGCTGTTCGTTTTATATATTCATTATTATCTTTGAGTCTTCTGCTGAGTGCTTCTATTAATATTTTATTGTTAAATTTATTACCTAAATTGTTATTGATTACACAAATTGCTGCACTTCTTACATTATGATTGTCATCATCAAGCATATTAATGATGTTAGTAAAAATTATCTCTTTATTTTCTGAAGTTATCAGATGACTCAATGAGGACACAGCTGCCCATCTTATTTCAAAAAAATTATGTTTTAATTTTTCTAATACATTTGGAAGTACAGATGTATCTCCTATGTATCCAAGTGAATGTAAAACACATTCTAAAACCATGCTATCTTTATCATCTAAAGCCTTTAACAATACATCACAAAATTTATTATTTCTTAAAAAACCAAGATGCTCAGCAAGTGCTTTTCTTACTGGCATTGTGGCATTATCAAAAGCATCAAAAAAACCAATTTTTATTATTTCAAAGTTACCTTCTGTGATTTTTACAGTTTTGATCCGTTCTAATGCACCAAGTGCAACATCATAATCTTTATCATTTAATAGAGATAATAATTGTTGCAAATCTTCATTTGATTTTGATAGTTTTTTTGTATTGTCAAATTTATATTCTCTTTTCAAATCAACTTTTAATTTTTCTATGTTATTAGATTTTTTTTTAGTACTTTCTACCTTATTAAATAAAAAAGATGCAAGTTCTAATATAGAGTCTATTTTTTTATCATCAATGTTACCAATTTTTATTTCAAAACCACCGCCAAGAGTTGAAAAATCTCCATCCCAGTCTATATAAATATCATCTGGTAAACCTTTTATGTCAAGTATATCCTCAGAAACATCAACATGTTGCCAACTATCATTTATCTCTTGGTTTATAGAACGATATAAAGTTATATTTTTAGTTTTTAGAATCCAATTTTGCTCTCTACCGCCAAACATATCAACATCAGAATAACATTGACTTATAAACTCTGGCGAAGGATCATTATCAATTATTGCTAAAAGATCACCTAAAAATATCAAATAAGGAATGTCATATTTATTCTCAACTATATTAAATAAATTTTGCCAACGAGTTTTAAAAGTATTATTAATAGTTTTTACACCTGACAATAATAATTTCAAATTATAAAGCATAAAATATACCTCTTAGAATAAAAAATTTAAGTTTTTTTGTTTTTTAGATATTCCACAAGTAAACAAGTATCTAACAATGTAGCGTTTAAAATTTTACAAAAAGTATTTAATTGTTCTACAAAATCTAAAGTTATTTCATCCAGATTTTTAATTTCTATCTCTGATGAAAAACCATAGTTTTCGATATATTCTAAAGTAATATTTATATCTATTTTTTTAGTAAAATTTATTTGAAAAACATAGCCACTTATTCTATTAATAGTTGCAATTTTTTGTAAATCTAAAGCTTCCACAAAGTCATTTATAACATTTAGTTCATTTTTTAAGACTTCTTTTTTTTCTGTATAAATATTTTTAATTAAAGTTATTCCATTGGCTTGTATTTTTTCGTATTTTGTAAAATACATTTTTTTTGTGTTATTTTGATTTCTAAGTCTTAAAGTATATTTTCCATCATTCCAAAAAGAATTTTGGTTTTGTGGAAAAAAATATTCATCATAAAAGCTAAATTTAGTTATATCTTTAGCATTATAAAGTTCTTTTAATTTATCAATCGGATTTTCGACATATCTAATCCTAATTTCATACATTTTTATCACTCCTAATAATACTCTACAAAAAGTTTTTGATCTGCCAAAAATCATAGACTATAAATTAATGAAATTGGGACAATTGTCATTATAAAAATTAAATATAGTTGTTGTATATATTTAAACAATTTAATCTGTATCAATCTGATTAATCTGTGTTATAAAAACTACCTTATATAATGACAACCTATTGATTGATCATTGTGAATTGCAGCATCAACAATTAATTGAGCAGTAACAATTGCGTTTCGTAATTCTATAATATCCCTATTCAATTTTGCTTCTTTGTAAAATTTAAAAATCCTATGAGCATAGTAATTTAGATCAGATTGAGCTCTATCCAATCCTTTTTTAGTCCTAATAATCCCTGCATAGTTCCACATAGTTAATTTAATAGCTTTCCAATCCTGATAAATTAAAATAGGATCAAATTCCTCAAATTCTAAAGGTGTTTTCCAATCAGGTATCTCATCAAAGCGAGAAGGTTTTATTTTTTTGAAATTTTTAATTATATCGACAGCAGCATTCTTACCCCAAACAAGCCCTTCAAGTAAAGAATCTGATGCAAGCCTATTAGCACCATGTAAACCAGTACAACTAACCTCACCTATCGCATATAGATTTTTAAGCGGAGTACGCCCCCTTTTATCTACCTTTATTCCACCACAAAAATAATGAGCTGCTGGGACTATCGGTATAGGTTGTTTTGTAATATCTATTCCACCCTTGAGACATGTATTATAAATCCGAGTAAATCTTTCTTGAATTGTTTTTTCGCCATTATAAAAATTTGCTAAATCAAGAAGCATATATTCTGCACCAATTTTATTCATCTCTTCGTAAATAGAACGAGCAACTACATCACGAGGTGCAAGGTCTTTTAAAGAGGAATATTTGTGCATAAATTGGTTACCATTATGATCCAAAAGTCTTGCTCCTTCACCCCTCAAAGACTCAGAAATTAAGAATCTTTTTATATCCTTATGGAAAAGTGCAGTAGGATGAAACTGAACAAACTCAGAGTTTATAATATCTGCACCAGACCTATAAGCCATACTTATACCATCGCCAGTTGCAGAAGGAGGATTTGTAGTGTATTGATAGAGATTGCCAATTCCGCCACTTGCCAAAATTACATAATGAGCAAAAAAAGTCTCAACCCTACCCTCTTCATTATTTAAAACATAAAGCCCCATAACTTCACGTTCTTTATAAAGTTCTTGATAATCTCTTGAGTGATGGTTATTTGTAATTAAATCAACCGCAGTATAAGAATTATAAATTGAAATATTTAATTTTTTTGCATAAGCTATTAATGACTCTTCTATTTTATCGCCAGTATGATCTTGATAATGTAAAATTCTTCTTTCAGAATGTGCGGCTTCTTCTGTGTAGTCATAATTTCCATCTTTGTTTTTGTTAAAATCCATTTCTATTTTGTTTATTAAAAAATCAAATACAAGTTTTGGTCCTTCTTCTGAAAGTGTTTTTACTGCTTCTTTGTTATTATAATAACATCCCGCTTTGTAAATATCTTCTGCTAATTTTGAGGGATTATCACCTTCTTTATAGGCAATTATTCCACCTTGAGCATAATTTGTATTTGTTTCCTCTATTTTATCAGATTTTGTAATTAAAACGACATTTAAGCCAGATTCTTTTAGATAAATTGCTCCAGTAAGCCCTGCTATTCCTGTGCCAACAATAATAACATCAAAAACTTCTCTCATTATATCAACCTTTTAATTAAATTATATAACACAGATTAATCGGATTGTCACAGATTAACACAAATTAAGACCGTATAATTATTTGATATTAAAGTAATTAGATTTTGTGATTTCTAACAAGTCTAAAACATTTGGGTATAGTTTAATATCAACTAATTAAATGAATTCAATCTGTGTAATCAGTGACAATCTAAAAAAATCCGTGTTATATCTTTCCACTAACTATATCTATCATTTTTTGTAATGATTTATGAGCATTTATTTTATACTCTTGAGCTACACTTATTTCATATTTTAAACTACCACTGTTATTATCATAATCCATTACAGATTGTAAAGATTGATAAAGTAAAGATAGAGTTATTTTTTCCATATTCATACAAGGACTTACTCTTAATGGAATAATTACCTTGTCTCTAAAATCTTTTGACATTCTATATATAAAATTTGCTTCTGTACCAACAGCCCATGTAGTGCCAGCAGGTGATTCTTTAATAATTTTATAAATCTGCTCTGTAGAGCCACTCATATCCGATAATTTAACAATGCTTTCTTTACACTCAGGATGTACAATTATTTTTATATTAGAATACTTTTCTTTAACAAGTTTAATGTCACCTTCTGTAAAAGTTTGGTGAACATGACAAAATCCATCCCACAAAAATAATTTTGCTTTTTTTACATCTCCTGTACATTCCAAAGTGCCATCTTTTTTAACTTTTACAATTTGTTGTTGTGGAATACCCATTAAGTTAGAAGTATTTTTGCCCAAATGATAATCAGGGAAAAAGAAAACACTATGACCTTGTTTAAAATAATATTCTAAAATTGTTTTTGCATTAGAAGAAGTACAAACACTGCCATCTTTTTCGCCACAAAAACTTTTCATATCTGCATAAGAATTCATATAAACAACTGGAATTATTTTATTTTCACAAGCATTTGACATAATTTCGTAAACTTTATTTGCTATTTTTAAGTCAATCATATCAGCCATAGGACAGCCCGCCTGAACATTAGGTATTAAAACCTTCTGATAATCTTTTGCCAAAATACTCGCACTTTCAGCCATAAATCTAACGCCACAAAAAATTATATATTTTGCGCTAGTTTTACTGCTCTCAACAGCAAGCTTATAAGAATCTCCAATAAAATCTGATAATTTTACAATTTCTATATTTTGATAATGATGTGCAGGAATAGTTATTTTATCTTTTAGTTGGTTTTTTAAGTCAATAATTTTTTCAGTTATTTCTTTCTCTGTCATTTAGTTATCCTATTTAAAAATAATTTGAATATAATTAGTAAAAAGTTTTTAGTTTGTCAAAAATTTAATTATCAAGAAAATAAAATAATTATAAAATTTTATATATTTTATCTGTATAATCCCTGACAATCTGATTAATATGTGTTATATTATAATATAATTTAATAAAAATGCAAAAAATATTTGTAAATAATATTATTTGTAAAAAAATTTGTACTTTTTTTGATACAAAACTATTTTAGATCTGTCCATAACACTGATTTAATAGTGATTTTTATTGATTAACACAGATTTCACCTTTTTTATTCCTAATCAGCTTAATCTGTGTCCATCCCTCCTAATCTGTGCTAATCCGTGTTATGTGATTACTTATCAATCCAAACATTTCTTCTGGATGTGTAAAAATTAAGCCATGACCTCCGTTTTCAATAATAGAAATTTCTAAGTCATTTTTATATTCTTTTACTTTATTAGAAAAAGCAATACTATCGCAAATTTTATCATCTTTACAGCATATTGATAACACTTTTAGTTTTATTTTTTTAAATTCTTCCTCATTTAAAGTATTTTTTATAAAAAAATTTATATCAACTATTGTTGATAGTAAATATTCCAAATTGCCATATTTTTTTAAAGCATCTTCTTGTTTTTCTTTTGGAATCTTTTCTGGATAAAAACTTTTTTTAAGCCTTGCAATTAAAAACATTCTATAAATATGAATAAAAAAAATATTAAATAAAAATTTCATAAACCTGCTTTTAAAGATTTTTGGAAGATTTGATTTTTTATGGACTTTTACATCTATAAAAAGAAAAGGAGACACTAAGCTAAGTCCAGTAAATTTATTCTCACAAGCCATTGCCAGTTTTAAAGCAAAAAAAGCTCCAATTGAATAACCTATTAAGTAAATTTTTTCATTAAATAGTGTTTCAATCAATTTTTTATAAATATCTAAAAAATTTACATTTTTATCAAAATATTCAATGCTTTTTCTTTCTGGAACTATACATTTAAACCCATTATTTACAAAATTTTCTATAATTAGCTTAAAATTATCTTTTGCACCAGGTATTCCATAAATAAAAAATATTGGACGTCCTTCGCCATATTCACAATAACAAAGATTTATGCCATCAATATTTATAGTTTTTTCTAAACATTCCATAAAAAATCCTTTTATTTTAAAAATAAACTAACAACAAAAACATAAATCCCCAAAATTATTACATAACCAAGACAATAAAATATTGTTGTTGTTATTATTTTATTTTCTTCATTTTGTAAACCAACTGTTGATGCTGCAACAGAAATACTCTGTGGTGAAATCATCTTACCAGCAGTTGCACCAGCAGTATTTGCAGAGGCAAGCCACTCCGGATTTGCAGCAATTTTAATTGCAGTTTCTTTTTGTAAACTACCAAACAAAATGTTTGACGATGTATCACTTCCTGTAACAAAAGTTCCCAAAGCACCAAGCACTGGCGAAATAAAAGGATAAAATTTGCCAGAAAAAAAAGCAAAATTAAATGCTAAAGAGTTAGTTATACCTGAATATCCCATGATTTTAGCCAAAATTACTATATTTAATATTGTAATCGCACTAAATTTAATTTTATCAATAGATTTTAGCATTAATTCACCGATTTTTTTGAAATCCAATTTTTGTATTATTCCACCTATTATTGCCGACAGAAAAAGTAGGGTGCCAGGTGTAGTTAGCCAATCATATTTGACTTTATGTTCTCCTATATTGATAAGAATGGTAAATGGAAATTGTTTTAAAAATTCTAAATTGAAAATACGAGTAATTATTACTAAAAGTAAAAGTATGAGATAATTTATTATAGCCCAAAGTATTGTCTTGTAATCATTTTTTTCTTTATTTTTGTTTGTAATATTTTTAATGATTATAAAAGTAAGTAGAGAAACCAAAGACCCTAAAACTGCTATGAGCTCGGGACCAATAAAAAAAGCAACGAGTGTCTGAGTTAAAGTAAAAATTGCACCAATTAAAATAGCATCAATGATTGAAGTCTTAATATTTTTAAAACCATTATTATTTATAACAACAATAGCAATTGGTATTAAAAGTGAAAAAGGTAGCAATTGCAAAGCAACATACTTTGTAAGAATAGTTAAATCTAAAGCAGTTATTTGAGACAAAATTATAACAGGAATTCCTAATGCTCCAAAAGCAACTGGGACAGAGTTGGCTACTAACGAGATAACACAAGCCTTTACTGGATTAAAACCCAAAGCAATTAACATAGCCGTTGGTATCGCAACTGCTGTACCAAAACCAGCAACTGACAAAGCAAAAAGCGATTATCACAGCCTGTATATTTATATCAGAAGATATATTTACTAAAAATTTTTTTATAATTTCCATAGCACCTGTTTCAAGGCTCAAAAAATATGTAAAAACAGCTGCAAAAATTACCCATATAATTGGTAAAATTGCTATTAATAGACCTTCAATTGTAGAATTGAATAATAAAGTTAAAGGATTATTCCACAAAAAAATTGCAAATAATGCCGTTAAAAGAAGACTTGCAAAAGTCACTATATAAGAAGGAATTTTTGTTAGAGTTAAACCGAGAAATAATATCAAAAACGGTATAAAACCAATAAATCCCAATAATATATCCATAAAAACCTCGCTAATATATATTTTTTTAAACAAATTGTAAATTAAATATTAATAAAATAAAAAAACAAAATAATTTTACTTATATATACCAAAAACTTTTAATTTTGTCATATAATATTAATATATGTGTAAATATTTTTTTGTTAAATTGAATTTTTAAAAAAAGAGTGTATATTTAAACTATATACTGAAAATTAACGATTATATAACACGGATTTTTTAAATTGTAACGGATTACACTGATTTAATTCGTGCAATTACTTGTATTAAATTAAATCCTTACATTAAGGAGATATTTATGTCACAGAAATTAAGACAAATTGATATTCATATTGATAAAGCTAACAACCCTTTTGAGAATGAAAAAATTGACACTAAATATAAAAACTTAGAAGTTAAAGATATAAAAAATATTGTAAAGAAACACTCAACAATTGTTTTTGTAGAAATAAAAGACCTTAGTTTTATTAATGAGATTTATGATTATTTAGAAGGTGAATGTAATATTATTTGTTATAATAATGATTTAAATACTATAATTCAAGGTAGAACATTTTTGAATAAATCCAATATTCTTTTTTTTAATTCTGATTTTAGAAATAGCAATCTTGATTCTTTTACAGTCGATATTATTATTGGTACAAATTTACTCGGAGAAGCAAAAAAAGATTATAAACTACTTAATGAATTAAGCA
>Ga0209518_1003068_pt1 | contig 14694 bp, 14 predicted proteins | sample RifGroB1_FD_183993 | JGI IMG/M metagenome (GOLD analysis project Ga0209518, IMG submission 183993) | Groundwater microbial communities from Rifle, Colorado, USA - Groundwater B1 (SPAdes) (version 2) | ecosystem: Environmental > Aquatic > Deep subsurface > Groundwater | place: Rifle, Colorado...
CGCCAGACGTCACCGCGGCGCGCCGCGCCGTGCTCGCTTCGCTGATCGACAAGCGCACATCTGACAAAGACGAGCGCTTCATCATCGAGGTGCGGCACATCGGCACGCCTGAGGACCCGCTGCGCTTTGAGCAACTGGAGGCGGACCACGCGGCAAAGGCGCACGCCGCACGCGTCAGAGCACGCAAGCTCGTCGAGTCAGAAGGCGGAAGCATCGCCGACGACGAGGCAATCAACGCAGCGCTTGCGCGTGACAGCGCGTGGTCCAGCGACCTCGGGAAGCTCATGGTCGCGTGGATCGACGCGGGCGTTGTGGGCGCAGGGCAGGCGGCCCGCATCTGGGAACTCGGCGAGCGCTGCTACGGCGCAGGTGGCGGCGGCTCGCTGCTGATCGACGCGGCCACGGAGGTGAAGCGTTTCCAGTACGTGACGGAGGATGAGGGAAAAGGCTGAGAGCTTGGCTGTACCGGCCGCCAGGGCTCTACGACTGCACACGGTGCGAGCGCAACCCGCTTCAGTACGCGCTCAACGGACGGTGCGGCGGCGTGGCCGGCGGTGATTTGCGGTTGTTGTACGGCACCGCGGAGCGGTGCCCAACGGCGCAAGGGCTGGAGGTTGCCGACGTGATTACGCTCGCTGCTGTCTGCGCAGGCCCGTGCGGTGACCCGCTTCCCGGCGTGACTGCCGTGACGCTGCCGCCGCGCTACCGCAGCGCGCGGGTGCTGTCCGCTGCGTGGGTTGCTGAGTGGCGTGCGGCGTGCGGGGGCGGCGATGGGTGACACCGAGAACTGGGAATACGCCATCGGCGTCACCGGTGAACGCGAGGCCATCGCAGCGTTTGAGCGCGTTGGACGTGCGGCGTCAGGCGCAATGTCTGGGGGTGTTAACACAGGTGCGTTAAATCCCAGCAAGAGCGCAGCAGAATCAGCTGCCGTGTTTCAGCAGGCGTTCGCACGTGCGAACCAGTTGAAGCTTGAACTAGCCGCGATTGGCTCAGAGGGTGTCGTCAACGTCAACAGGGTTTCTGCCGCCACGAGCAAGTGGGGAGCCGCCACCGGGATGCTGGCCACATCGTTTGCATCTGCGTCTCGCGACGTGGATACGCTTGGAGGGAAGACGTCTTCGGTCTTTGCGCGCGCCGCAAACGATGTTCTTGGTGTCGCTTCCGCGATGGCCTCTCCACTTACCGCTGCAGTGGCACTGGCGTCTTTTGTCGGCGGTGCGCTTCTCAACGCATGGGCTGCCAGCGATAAGGCAGCAGAGGATGCAATCAAGGCGCGCGCAGAAGAGCAGAAGCAACTCAAGGAATCAATCGACGGAACTACGCGATTCATACTTGAGCAGAACAAAGCATGGGATGACCAGAGGCTTGCTTCTGAGTTCGCGCGCATCAAGGCGATGGAACAGATCATCGGCATGAAGGCGGTTGCTGATCAGGCAATCAAGCTTTCCGAACGCCGCGTGATGAGCTCCAAGGAGATGCTCGCCGCAGAGGTGGCTGCGCGTGAGCGGGCAGCCGACATCGCGCGACTCACGGCCGAGAAGGATGCAGCGCTGGCGGCGTACTATGCAGCAAGAAAGGTACGCAACGACCAAGAGGCCAGAGAAGCCAACGCAGCAAACAGCGCAGCCGCTGCGGACGCGCTGCGTGCAGAGGAGAAGGAAACCACAGACCGCTTCGCGCGTGAGAACGAGGAACGCATCCGCGTGCTGGAGAACTACCGAGCCGACAAGTCCGCCATTGAAAAACGCGCCAGCGACGAGGAGGAGCAGGTTGAGCGTGACCGTCTGGCGTTCCTAGCGCTTGAGCGCAGAACGCAAGCGCAGTTTGACCGGGAAGACGCGGCAGAGGACGAAAGGAAAGAGCGCTCTCTTGAAAAGTTGCGTGATGCCGAGGAGCGCCACAATGAGAAGCTCGCAGAAAAGGCGCGGCTGCAAGAAGAGAACAGGCGCAAGACCGAAGAGGCGATGACGGCGCAGCTTGTTGCGTCTGTCGTGACTACACAGTTTGGCATTGCCATGGATGTTGCGAGCCGCAGCGTCTCGTTCATGACGTCAGAACTCAGCCAGTTTCAGAATATCAACCGCGAGAACTACCGCGACCTGCTGGTGATCAACGAGAACACCATTGCATCATTCGCGAAGCGCGCGCAGGCGTTCCTGTTCAACCTGGCAATCGAGGCGGCAGGAAAGGCGGCGTTTGAGACGGGCGCTGGCATTGGAGAGTACGCTACCGGGTTCGCGCTTGCGGTTACTCCAGGCGCGCAGGGCATGGCGGCAGGCCACTTCATTTCAGGCGCAACGCACTTTGCGTCTGCTGCTGCGTACGGTGCAATCTCCGGCGGCGCCGGTGCCGGCTGGGCCACCATCGGCGCGCTCACCGGGGCTGGCGGCCCCATCAGCGCGACGACGAAGGAAGACAAGGAGCGCGCGGACCGCGAGCGCACCACGCGCGAAGGCCCGGCCTCCGGCCGCGCAGGACGCGGCGGCGGCAGCACCGGTCCCGTCGTGGTTAACATCAACTACGAGCCCGGCGCATACGGCAGCGACGACGCACGCGCAGCGCGCAGCACCGCCCGCGCCGTGCGCAACGCCAACCGCGACTGGTTCGCGCGGCGCGAGATGAGGGGCTGACCCATGGTCGTCAAACTCCCCGCGCTCGTCGCTGGCATCACGGTGCCAACCGGTGGCGCCGCCATCCGCTACACCAGCACGGCCGGCGCTGCGACGGTGACGGTGCCTGCCGGGACGTACTGGGCTGATATGGTGCTCGGCGCAATCAAGGCGATTGACTCGGCGTGCGCACTCGGTCAGCTCGCGTACCTGATCGACACTGCCGACACCGGCAGCACGTACACGGCGCAGTACAATGCCGAGCTTGGCAGCGCTGTGGCGACGGAGCAGGGTTGGGATGGGTTTGATTTCCGATACTCCACGCTGACGCGCGCGGCCGGTGTGGTGCAGTTGCTCCCGACGAATGCCGCGACGACGGCTGCAGGCAAGCGGTTCCTTGAGGCGCTTGGGTTCGCGTCGTTTGTCGATAGTGCGTCCGCGGCGGGCATCAATGGGCTGGGGATGATCCCGTTCTGGGCGTCCACGCGCGGCGAGACTGGCGATGTCGACGAGTTCGACGACGCGTTCGCTGCGACCGTGCGCGCTTACGGCGGCGTGGCGTATGGGTTTCAGTTCGGCCGGCCGCTGGCGCGCCGCATTGTGACGCTGGACGCGGTGCCTGGTTCTGTCGCGCGCATGCGCGTCGGACGCTTCAGCAGCGCCGCGGATGGAGCCGACCCGTCGCTTGAGGGACTCATCTGGGAACGCGTCATGCGCGGCGAGCCGCTGCGCTACTACGCTGACCCGTCGGTGGCTGCGGCGTATCTGTCGTCTGGGATGACTGCGACGCAGAGCACGGCGGTGCTTGACAGCGCAACCGGCTTTGCCGCGGGGGACACGATCTGGATCGACGGTGAACGGTGCTTCATCACGTCGACGGCGTCGGCGCCTACGATTGACATCCAGCGCGAGCAGCGCTGGGCCACCACACATGCGAAGTACTCCCCGGTGTCGCAAGACTTTGTAGGCACGTACCACGTCGACGAGGACGGCGGTAACTGCAACGCGCTCGGATTCAAACCCGAGCGCCGCGGCATCAATCAAGACCGGTGGGACATTGAGATCCCGCTGGTGCGGACGCTGATGTGACGACGAAGTACGACCTCACGCTTGTCATTGACGGGATTCCAGTCCTGTTCGGCACCATGTCCGGCCTGGTGCAGACTGATTGCGGGTTTATTGACAGCGTGCCTGCATCGCTCACCAGCGTGGACGCGCTGGTGCTGGACAGCGTGCAGGTTGAAGGCAACAAGCTGAACTATGACACCATGATGGTGATGCCGGGCGCGGCCTCTATGCGCCTGCGTTCGTCGTCGACGTGGGACAAGTTCTTCGAGCGTAGGCGCACGCCCAAGACGCGGCTTACCGCGCTCATGTCCCCAACGACGCAGACGGCAAGCGTTGGCTCGTCGTCTGGGTTCGTTGAAGAAGACGTCTGTTACGTCGACCGCGAGTGCATCCTGATCGGCACCGTGTCGGCAGGGCAGCTCGGCACTGCCGACAACACGCGCAACTATGCCGGCATAGACCACCGCGCCGCCGCCCACCAGATCGGTTCCGTCGTCAGCGCGTCGCCGCGCTCGCTGCTCGGCAAGGCGGCAAACCTGTACCTGTGGACCGACGAGGTGTCACCGCCGACGTTCCTCCGTCGGCTGGTGCTGGCCAAGGTGGAGTGGGACGGCGCGTCCAACACGTGGGACCTGTCATTCAATGACGCGATGTCGCTGCTGGACAAGAAACTGTGCGTCGGGTTTGACGGCGATGCGGTGTCGTCCATCGCTCTCGTCGGCTCGAACCAGAAGATCCAGTTCGGATACGACAGCAACGATATCACGCAGTGGCTTGACACGGCCGGCGCTGACAACGGAGCGCTGCTTGTGACTGGAGGAGACGGGTATCTGCTGTCACCCATTCTATCGTACAGCGGTGGACAGTTGCCGCAGGTTTCTGCTGACGCTGCCTACTCGGAGTTCGGGGACCTGTTCCAGGGTGACAGCAACACGTCAGCCGTCGGAGTGGCTGATGCCGGGCTTCACATGCGCCGCGTCACGCTGCTCACCGATACGCCGATGGTGTGCGCGCTGAAGGCGATGCTTAGCGAACACGGTGACGGCAACAACCACGCGACGTATGACGTGCTCTACGGGTACACGTCGGCGTACACTGGCGGAAGCGGCGACGTGCTGGCAGTGAACCGTCCCGAGGTTCGCATGGGCGCTGGCATTCCTGCGTCACTGCTGAACCTCACCACGACGTCACCCGGGCTGCTAGAGCCCGGCCTGCTTGCGGAGACTACGGATGGATGGCAGTGCCTGCTCGGGGACAAAGGACCGGAGGACCTGCTCACGTTGCTTGAGGAAGTTGGATGGGCCGACCGCGGGCAATGGTTCTTCAACGCCGCTGGCAAGCTGTCCTTCAAGCGCTCGTCTGCGGTGTACGCGTTCACGTCGGTTGCCGCCACGCTCGACGAGACGGACATCCTCGTCGGCTCGTCGCTGAAGGCCGTCGACGATGAAACCGAGGTCATCCATTCCGTCAAGTTGAAACTGAACAAGGAGCCGGCTGGTGACTTCATGGGTGAGGTGAACCTCATCTATCCGCGCACGGCCGAGACGTTCCGCGACATCGGGCGCACGTTGGAGCAAGAGCGCAAGCACCTCGTCGTTGCGCTGCCAAGCGAGCCCGCATCGCTGCGCATGACGTCGACGTCACAACTGCCGGGCTCGCTCGAAGGACTGCGCGCGCGGTATGATAGGCAGTTCTTCCGTCGGCAGAACGGACTGCGCAAGTATTCGCTCACCCTGCCAATCAGATTCTACGCGCTTACTCCCGGCGACGTTGTTACCGTGACGCACGAGCGCCTGAAGTCTTTCGACGGCAGCACCGTCACCGCGCAGACGTTCGAGGTCACGTCCACCGGGTCGCTGGACTTCAAGGCCGGGACGATGACCGTCGAGGTCACGGAGACGTGGAACGGCAAGCCACTGTCTCCGACGGCCAAGGTGTCTGCGTGGGACGCAGGAACAAAGACGTTCACGTTCGCGACTAACTCGAAGTACGGAGGCGGCACTACGCCCGGTGCGTACTTCGAGGCGGGCTGGAAGGTGCGCTGCTTTGATGCGAGCGCGTCGCCGCAGTTCTCCACCGCGTCCGCCGTGCTAACCGTTGTTGACGCGACCGACACGACGATGACGGTTGATGCGGCACCTGCGTTCGCTCCGGCTGCCGGCGACATCGTTGTTCAGGCGCAGTACGACGACGCGGACAATACCTCCGTTAATCCTGCGCAGGCCATCGCACAGCGCGGACATGCATTCCAAGCTGACGACAACTTCCGTCTTGGCACCGCCAACGACGCAGCACACGAGTGGGCGTGAGCCATGACTATCTGCCGCGGCACGTCATTCACCGGTAACAACTCGGACAGCCTCGGCGTGGCAGAGCCGATCAAGGCGTCGACACTGAAGACGCTGGCGGATGACCAGGCATTTGGCTACGAGAAAATCAGCAGCCGCAACGCGACTGGCAGCGGCGCTTCCACCGTCGCGCGGCACACGCACGAGGAAGCCGGGAACATTGTCTTCCTTCCGCTTGGATTCCAACAGTTCGGCTGCAATGGCACGCAGCAGTTCTCAGCGTACGACGGAATCACGGAGCAACACCAGTCGGCGTACGTACTCCAGAGCATTCAAGGCACCACCGCTGCCGTTGCCGACTTCCGCGTTATGGCAATGCTTGTCTATGTGCCTGCGTCATTCACTGCGAATAGCGTTGTATGCTGCGCGCTGTTCCACGTCGACGGTGACCCGAGGTTTGAAGTCAACGTCTATGACTCAGGCATGGTGCTGATTACCGGCGGCTCTCGGATACGCGCCAAGCCTGCCGAGACACTTCCAACCGCCGGGGCTATGGTTCTCGACGGTAACATGGGTGGCGCTGAACTCTATGGTGTCGAGTTCACCCCCACCAGCGCCGGGCTTCACGTCGTGGAGGTGATGACCACGATCAACACATACGACGAGCGCAGGGTGATCCATTCGATGTCCGTGTTTGGTGTCGTGGACCCGAACACCCGCGGGCCCATCGTCGACGTCTCAAACACGTACCCATCCAACACCGTAACCGTCGGCGACCCTGACGCAAGCAACGCGTGGTCACCGGTTGATGACATCTTCTTCAGCGCAGACAGCCCAGCGCATACCGCCGGCACCGTCATGCTCACCACCAACGCCGCGCGCACCTACGAGCTTGCGACTGGCGTGCCTGCTCCCGGGCAATCGTCGTTGACGGTGGCGCAAGGGCACGATCACTACGGGCCCAGCAGCGAACGCAACGACGAGATCAAGATGTCGCATTTCACCTGCGCGCTTGGTGGGATGTCCGGGCAACTGAGCACGGCAGCATTTGAGATCTTTGGCAATCGCTCTCTTGCGCCGCGTCCAGTGAATGGCACAGGGCATCTGATTCTGTCTTCCGAGTTCTTCATGCATGACGCTGCGAATGTCACCGTCGCTGGAGGGAGTAGGCTGCTTGTTGCCATGCTCGTCGAGGTGCAGAGCGGCAAGGGTGGAAACGTGATGGAGGTTGGCACCACTGTCGGGGCAACCACGCAGGCAACCACATGCAACGAATCAGCGTCGTTGCAGATTAAACTAGCAGCTACGGCGAATGAGTTCACGCCAAACGCAGTCAATCAACTGATCGTGACGGCGCGGCTTAGCACTCTTGTGGATGCCAACGCAAGAAACCAAGTTTTGAGCGTGTGCGTCTACACGCACTACTGAGGTGAAGCCGTGAGCCTTTCTCAACTGGCAGGAGCTAGCTACCTCAACCCGATCAGGCTCGCGCGTGCGCAGAACGGCGCAGGAGCAGAGGGGCAGTTGCCTTCCGATCTCGCTGCATACAACCGGTGGATCGCCGAGTACGCGAGCGGCGCCGTGCAGCAAGAGCAGATTCCGGTTGCACCGCCGACGCCCATCTTCGGGTACACGACGCCGGGCCACGACCACAGTGGCGGGCTGATGGGGAAGCCGCTCAAGCACACCGTGTGGCACTCGATGTACGGCTACATAGCGCAGAGCGGAGGCGACTACGAGGATGCTCCGTCTGTCATCGTTCAGGCGGCGGATACTTCCGCAACGAGAACGCTTGCGGACAGCCAAGTGCGCGGCGTGTGGATTCCCGGCGGGCGCATCTACGAGCGCCTCATGTTTGAGGTGCGCCTGCATTGCATCACAACCGCGTCGACGTACAATGTCACCATTCGCCCGATTGAAGGCGGTCCGTCGTACACGGCAACAGGATCGCTAACGGCCGGCGCGAACAACGACATCACGATTGCAGACGTCGCGTTCAGGCCGGGCCGCCTGCAAAACTTCTATTACTCAATCACGATCACGTACGGCGCCGGCACCAGCAAGGTTTACCTCGTCAGCGCCGCGCTCCATCAAACCTCGGACACCCCATGAACATCACATCGCTCAAGCGCTGGCTACCCGTAGACGCACCGCTGCGCAACGACGCGGCTGCGCGCAGTCCAGCCGTGCTCGCTGCGGTGGTGGCGCAGTTCGACGTGGAGCACAACCCGCGCTACCTGCCTGCGCACGGCGACACGTTCTGCTCGACGTTCGTATGGGACGTGACGCGCGCGCTGGGCGCGGAGGTGCCGCACTGGGTGGACGAGAATGGCCGCCCGTGCAGGCCCGGGCTGGTGGCGTCGCGCGAGTTGAACGCGAACGGCAACGGGTGGTGGCTGCGTGTGCACGGCGGGAAGTACGGGTGGAGCGAACTGCACGCGCTCTCCGCGCAGGAGCGGGCAGACCGCGGGCGGCCTGTCGTCGGGGTTTGGGAAAACCCTGACGGGCCGCACGGACACATCGTCGTCGTGCTGCCGGGCGCGTGGGAGGACGGCGCGCCATGGTGCGCGCAGGCGGGCGGAAACAACTACGCGCGCGCGCTGGCCGCGCGGTGCTTCGGCGCGCACAAGCCGCGCTGGTGGGGGCACGCATGACGCCGCGCCTGTTCGTCGGCGTGCACCACTCGCCGGACATGCTGCCGATCATCCTCGCAACGCAGGCCGCGCTACCGGGCGGATGGGTCCTGGGGCCGCGCTGGCCGTCGACGCACGCGTTCGTTGTCGTCGAGGCGGGCGGCCTGGCGTGGCGGCTGGACGCGCAACCGTCGCACGCACTGTGGGAGCCGTGCACGCTGGACGCGTGGGACAGGCCCACCGCGACGTGGGAGGTGCTCGGGGACCCCGGTGCGGGCATCACCGCGGCACGGGCGCTGCGTCAGGTGCCGTATGACTGGGACGAGATTCTCCGGCAGGCCGGCTACGCCGCGGCGCAGCTGCTGCCGTGGCACGCGCGGTGGCTACCTCGCGGGCTGGCCACGCGGGACGTCGTGCGGCGCGCGATGATCTGTTCCCGCCTCGCGCTGCACGTGCTGCGCCCCACGTCGCTGCTGGCGCGTGGCAGCGTGGACGCGATGCGGTCGCTGCTGCCGGAGGCGTGTGCTGGTGCGTGGCGTGTCGGTGAGCGGGACGGGTGGCTGCGGCGTCAGTGATGACTGCCGATACTGAAACCCGCGCATGGGGTGCCTCCCAGGAGCGCGTCCCGCTCAGAGGCTTGTGTCATGCAGGAGGCCAGCGAGAGTTGCTGGCTCTTGATCTCCACGGGGCTCTGTTCGGCTGTTGCGATGAGTTTGGCCACTGAGGCGTCAGTGTCATCGTCGCTAACGAAGCGGACAAGCGACAGCGCAGCGTAGTCCCGCCGCTCCTCCATTGAGATCCACCTACGACCAAGGTCCTCGCAGACCCGCCCGGTGGTGTTCGACCCACCGAAAATGTCCACCACGAGATCGCCTGGGTCGGTGAGGAACTTTACGAAAAACTGCGGTAGCGCTGCTGGGAATCGCGCCGGATGACCCTCGCGTCCCAATGCCTTGCAGCGACGGAGGTAGGACGAGGTGGCCTCGGTGTTGGGAATCTGCAAGAGATTTGGGGGAATGGCACCACCATTGTCGATGCCGAAGCCCTTGCTGATGTCATGGCCAGACGGTCGGTCCTTCGGCGTGTAGAACTTCTCGGGGTCCTTGATGAGTTTCTTCATCCGGTCCGAGTAAGGCGCGAGGATGTTCTTCACGTCGGCCTTTGGCCAGTCACTCTTGCTGAACCACCAAACGGTATTCACCGAGTCCTTCACGCGGATTTTTCGCTTGTTCACCCACTCAATGGGTGAAGGCAACTTCGCCGGGTTGTGCCAATAGAACTCCTCAGCTAGGCGGAACCCGATGTTGTCGCAGAAGTCCAGCAAGACACGCCACTGGTAGAGCGAGCGGACTGGCTTCCCGCGCTCATACGCTCCACCGAGGTCCAGCACGAGGCTGCCCGTCGGCTTTAGGACCCGCTGCACCTGCACGCCGAAGGTGTGGAGCCACTCAACGTAGGCGTTCTGGCTCTCGTTGCCGTACTCTTTCTCTCGCAGCAACGCGAACGGCGGGCTGGTCATCACTAGGTCAACCGAGTCCTCCGGCAGCATCGCCAGCGCCTTGCGACTGTCCTCGCAGACCTGAGCGCCATAGTCGGTCGTGTAGGCAATGCTGCTGTCCGGGAAGTGTTTTCTGAGGTTCATTTGTCACTGTGAGGGAGCGGTCTTCTCGGGATAGGATCCGCAACCGCGGCGCACTTGTCGCACTCGTTGACGCGCGCCTTGCGCTCGCGGTGCGCCAGCGCGCGGGCTGCGTTGCGTGCGGCTAGGGTGGCGGCGTCCACGTCAGTACTCCTCGACGCGCGTCGCCGGCACGTCCGCCCACGCTCCTGCTTTGCGCAGCGCGTCATGCGCCACGCGCTCACCTTCCGCGATCGACTTGACAAGCCCGGCCGCCGCAGCGCAGCGGGCCGCCTCCCTCACGCTGGTCTTTGTCGCCTTGACGGTGACGCCGGCCCATGCCGCGTCCTCGCCCCACAGTGCGCGCAGCGTCCGTACCGTCGCTGCGCCGTCGAGCCCGGGGCGCTCGACCTCGCGCGGACCGTAGCGCTTGCCGTCACCCATGTCCCAGCCTCCGACGTCGACAGCGTGCGCCTTGATCAGCGCGCCGATGCGCTCGATCAACTGCCGAGCCTCCGCGTATTGCCGACGCGCGGCGGCAGGGTCCTCGCGGATGGCGCGCATGATCGACGCCTCCAGCGCGTTCGCTCCGTCCACCGTCGTGCGCGCCAGCGCGTACCGCTTCGCCTTTGCCGGGCACTCCGGCCACGCGGGGCAGTAGCGGCACCACGCGCCCTCAACCGGTGCGGGCCTGGCGCGCGGCGCGTCCAGCACGCGCTGCACGTCGTCGGTCAGCTCGTCTGCCAGCATGTCGAGCGCGAAGTCATCCACCGCAGCGACGTCCTTCCACGGCGCGCCCGTCGACAGACGCCAGATACCCACGCGGTACGTCGGCCGCGGACCGTGCGCGGCGCGCAGCGCGAGCAACCCCAGGAGCAGCTGCCGGTTGCTAGCTGCGGGCTGGACCGTCGCATCCCAGAGGCCCTTCCAATCGTGCACCTCCAGCGCGTCCGCGGTCACCGCCACGACGTCGCACGTCCCGCACAGCGTCGACGGCGGCACAGGCGGATACGCGCGCGGGCCTGGCAGCGTCAGCTCCGCACCCGCACCGGTGTGCACGTCGTAGGAAAGCGCGACCTCCGCGCGGTACGGCGGTCCGATGGGCGCGCCGGTCAGGTCCAGCTCGGCGCACGCCTCGCGGTACTCTGCGGGCGTCGCGTCAAGCGCAGCGTCCACGTCACCGCGCTGGGACAGCGTTGCGACGAACGCGTGCTGGGCACTGCCGTCCGCTGCGGCTTGGGTGTTGTCGTCGCGCTGCGGTAGCGCGAAACTCACGGGGCACGCGTGCGCGCGGTCGGCTTTGCTGAAGGTGAATGCGGTCACGACGTCACCTCCTCGAACCACTCCGGGCAATGATCGCGCATCATGGCCTCCACATGCTCGGTGGTGAGTTCGACTTCTGCGAAGCGCTCACACTGCCAGATGGTGACATTGAGCAGGTACGCATCCACGGCAGCACGGGCAGGCGCCAAGGCGGCGTGCTTGCCGTCGACATCTTGGTCCCCGTCGGGTCCGGCGTACTCGGACTCACCGTACGCCTCGTCGATTAACTCGACCACGCGCTCGGCGAGGCGCTCCTTGAACGCGTCCGACACGGTGGCCCTCCGGAAACACCCCACGACGACGGGGCGAACCACCTCCCCTACCGTGGTTCCGCGAGTAAAGAACCCGTCGAGGTAGTGCTCCACCGCAACGTCCGGGCTTGTGTGCTGGAGCACTTCTGCGTCGCTGTCACAGTCGTAGAAGTCGGCCTTCGGGAAGTGGCGGTCGCTCATCACGCACCGCCCTTCTTGCCAAGGCCGAGCCGCGCCCGCGCCGCACCAGCCACCTCGGTGCACCATCCCGACGTGCGCAGCGCGCCGTTGACCGGCTCAATCTCGCCCATCAACCGCGCCACCTCGTGGAACGTCGTCATGGTACACTCGCTGAAGCGGCTCGACCAGTACGCGCGCCGCACGTCGTCAGCGCCGGCCGGCCACTTTTCCGCGAGCATCTTCGCCACCGCTCCCACGTCACGGTCCGCAAACTTCTGCAGCCACCACGCGGTGCGCACGGCAGGCGGCACGTCGTCGCCAGGGATGGCCTCGCCTTCCGCGACGACGGACTGCGGCGGCGGCGTGGCCTGACGCTGCGGCTGCCGCACGTCGCGCGGCGTGGACTGCGGTGCGGGCGCAGTGTGCGGCGCAGCACCGTCGGTGTCCGTGTCGTCGGTCGCCGCAAGGCGGAAGGCGTCGCGGAAAGCGTAGCGCGCGCAATACGTTTCGCCAATACCGACAGCCTGCGCGACGGTGACGCCGGCTGCCTCCTGCCACGGCATAGAAGAATCGAACGACAGCAGCGATCCCGATTCGTGGCCAATGATCGTTGTCGTGGTAATCAGTCCTCCAATGCCCTCGCGCGCCTCCCGACCATTACCGCCGCCGGGGATCGTCACCTTGCGGTCCACCGTCGGCGATGAGAACTGCATCACACACAACCCGCACGACGCCAGCACGGGGACCACTGCCTCAGACATCGCGTCAAGTGTCGCGTAGCGGTTGCGCAGTTGCGGGTTGGTGCGGTCGCGCCCTATTGCCGGGATCTGTGATTGCGCGCTGGCAATCGCCTTGAGCAATGGCGCGCGCTCGCCGTGGAACTGCACCGGCCCGACCCTCACCGCTTCAACTGTCGTCGTCATCGTCGTAGTCTCCCGTGTACCGCGAGATGCGGCCCGCGCACCATGGCACGGACCGCCACTGCTGTCAATGGCGGAAGTAGTTGACACGCGACCGGCGCGGTGCCATGGTGCGCGCATGCTCACCCTACCCTGCTCGCGCTGTCGCGGCTCCGGCCGCGTGCGTCTCGCAACACACCTTGAGCGCACGCTCGCGCTCGTACGCAGCAGCCCCGGTGCGACCGCAACGCAGCTCGCGTCAATGGCCGGCGTGAAGCGCACGACGATGTGCCAGCGGTTGGCGCTGCTGTTCGCCGCCGGGCTGGTGTCGTCTGAGCGCGACGGGATGGCGAATACATACACAGCGAAAGGAGGTGCGAAGTGAAGGAGCGACCGATTCTGTATCGCGCGCCGATGGTACGCGCTATCCTGCGCGACGAGAAGACGCAGACGCGGCGGCGCGTGAAGCCGCGGCGGAGAGAGGATGCCGGGCTTGCTGGTCCGTGTCCCTACGGCGTTCCGGGTGACCGCCTGTGGGTCAAGGAGACGTTCCGCTTTGGCGAAGGCGGACTAGCGCGGGAGTTCGTCCACTACCGCGCCGACGAGGACGAGCCTCCCGCTCCGGGCCAGTGGAAGCCGTCGATTTTCATGCCGCGCCACGCAAGCCGCATCACGCTGGAGGTCACCGCGGTGCGCGTGCAGCGCGTGCAGGATATCGACGAGGTGGACGCAATCGCAGAGGGCGTTGCGTCGCGCGCGGAGTACGCGCGGCTGTGGTGCGACATCAACGGCGCGACGTCGTGGGACGAGAATCCGTTTGTGTGGGCGGTGTCGTTTGTCGTCCTGAAAGGAGGTGCGAAGTGATTCTCTCATGGCGCGTTACGGTTAGCCGCACGGTGCGCGGGATCCATGGGCACGTGGATGTGAAGTACGCGACGGGTGACGTCGTGCACCACGAACTGGAGGGAGATACGTGGCAGGAGATGATGGCGCACGCGGAGGCCATCGTCCCCAGCGCACCCGTGCCGGAGGTGGCCAGTGCTGGATGAGATCCGCGACATCGTCAACGAGCAGGCGCCCGGCGAGCGCAACCAACTGTTCCGCGAAGGTGTGTTGTGGGCCGTGGCGCACGTCGTGAAAACAGGCGCAGGGACATGGGGTGTGCCGTGCGAGAACGACCACCAGCGCCGCGTGGTGGAGATGGTCGCGGCGAGGATGAGGAGGACGAAGTGAACAGACCTCCGTTGCGTGGCCACATTCCGGTGGCCGGCGCCGTTGTCTTGAGCAGATCCATCACGCCTGACTGCCGCGGTAGTCGTGGCGAATGGATGTGCGGTCCGTGCGGGTATCGACGTGGGTTGACGTATTCCACCATGAGACGACGGATCGAGGTCACGTGCCCACGCTGCGGTGCGGAACTCATCTTGGTCATTGAGACGAGCACCACGTGACCCTCCGCGCGCTCCACCTCTTCGCGGGTGCCGGCGGCAGCGTGCTCGCGGGGCGCTTGCTCGGGTGGGCCAGCGTCGGCGCGGTGGAGATTGACCCGTATTGTTGCGCGGTGCTGCGGCCATCAACCAGGCGCGCTTCTTGGCCACACAGGGTCAGCTCTTGGCCGACGCTGTGCGTCTTGCAATGGGGCCGGCGGCGCGCGGCACGCGCTCGCCGCGCACCGCGCAATCCACCACCCACGCGGCCACGTCCTAGTGGCCGGCGCGCTGCTGCTGTCTGCTGCGCTGTCGCTGGTGCTCGCGCTGGTAATCTAGTGTGCCGTTCCTATACGGGCACCGTGTCACCTATTAGCTGTTTCGCTTGTGTTGTC
>Ga0209518_1003070_pt1 | contig 14678 bp, 13 predicted proteins | sample RifGroB1_FD_183993 | JGI IMG/M metagenome (GOLD analysis project Ga0209518, IMG submission 183993) | Groundwater microbial communities from Rifle, Colorado, USA - Groundwater B1 (SPAdes) (version 2) | ecosystem: Environmental > Aquatic > Deep subsurface > Groundwater | place: Rifle, Colorado...
CTGTATAGTGTAAATTAAATACGAAAAATTGTGAAATTTTTATGTTTTTTTTATTTTTTTCGTTGAAGCTGGGTTAAGTCTTTAAGGACAAGGGGGAGTCCTCCGTGATTTCATCCGTGATTTCATCCGTGAAATCAAGTCGGACGGGGAAACCCTGCATCGTGCAGGGTTAAAGAAATGAAAAAATGAAAATTGTTTGATAATAAATTGTTTTAATGTAAATTAGGAGGATTTGCATACGAGAATTTCAAAGTGATAAAATCAATAATCTTTAAGATTTTCAGCCAGTTTTTGATAATAATCAGCGATCACAGTTTTTCCATGCTTATCATAGCCTTCTTTTAAAATTCTTGCTTTTTCTAGAATCATATTTTTGGTAGCCTTTTTTTCCTCCAGTGTCAGAAAAGGTGAATCCAGCTGTTTTTTTAGCGCTCTCACCCTGAATCGATCCATACCGTGAAAAGTTTTCGAAAGCTGATCCGCATGCCCCCCGTATTTATCAATCAGAGGTTTCTCATAAAAACCGATTTCATAACGGGCGCTGATCCGAAGCCACAGGTCATAGTCTTCCGCAACTGTCAGGAGAGGGTCAAAAACCCCGATCTCTTTGAAAATATTTTTATGAATACAGACTGTAGAAGGGCTGACGACACAAAGGGGGAGTGAGTTTAAGTAAATTCTTCCGCCTGTTTTCCGGTGTTTTTTTTTGGGGTTGAGTTTTTCGCCGTTTCGAAACCAAAGCTCTTCCGTATGATGCCAGAGATAATGACTTTTTTCAATTTCAGCAAGCTGGATTTCAAGCTTTTCAGGGTGCCAGGCATCGTCTGAATCCAAAAATGCGATCCATTCTCCCTTGGATTTTGCAATGCCGAGATTTCTGGCAGAGGAAACCCCTTGATTGACCTGATAATAATAAGAGAGTCTGGAGTCTTTCAGATTTTTTATTAAATCTGCAGTCTGATCGGCAGAGCCGTCATCGATCACAATCAGTTCGAAATCCTGAAAGGTTTGATTTAAAACAGACTGTACTGCTCTTAAAACTATCTTTTCACGATTAAAAACAGGAATAATCACTGAAAAAAAAGGGCTTATTGTTCTTCCTCTGATTTCTTTTTCTCCCATTCTTCTCTTTCTTTGATTTCCTCAATTTTTTTAATCATCCTTGCCGCAGATTCCGGCGTGTCATCCAGAAAAAAATCCAGTTTTGGAATTTTTCGAAGCGAAAGCCGTTTTCCAAGAATCGAACGGATAAATCCGGAAGTATGGTTTAATCCTTCCAGTACTTTAAATTTGTGTTCATCGATAATCGAAACGAAGACTTTTGCCTGAGTCAGATCCTGAAATACTTCCACATCGGTAATGGTCACAAAATGCTCCAATACTCTGGGGTCCTTGATTTCATGCTGAATAATCTGAGTAATTTCTTCCCTGAACTGAGAAGCCAGTCTTTTTATTCTAAAATTCATGATGGTATCCCTGCCTTTTTTTAAACCGTTTTATCTTCAAGTGATTCTCTACGCGACTGAATATTAATTGCAAAATTGGTCATTCCGGTTTATGAGAAGCAAAAGACCGGAATCTGTTACTCAAAACACTTATGGTTAATAGATTCCCGCTTTCACGGGAATGACAGAAAGGTTTTTCTTTTGCAATTTAAGTTTATTTCAGGGGAGTTCTAAAAATAGAAAAAATCGTCATTTCGATGAGCAAAGCGAAGAGAAATCTTTTCAATACCAATTCTTTAAGATTTCTCACTTTGTTCGAAATGACGGGAAAATTAATTTTTAGAACTCGCCTTCAGTATATTTTTTAAGTTCTTACCCTTCTACCGCTTCCGCACATTCAAAACAAATCTCGGGGTGTTTTGTATTTTTTCCCACTGATTTTTTATATTTCCAGCATCTTGGACACTTGTTCCCTTCTGCCTGTCTGACCCCGACTTTCAGATTTTCACCCTGATGAAGCACAGGAGGGTTGTCTTTTAATTGAAAGTGAACTTCAGAAACAATAAAATAGACCGGTAAAGCCGCTTGATATCTTTCTAAAACCGCCTTCATTTCAGGAGAATCAGTTTCGATTTCTAAAGAAGCTTCCAAAGACGCGCCTATAATTTTTTCACTTCTGGCGATTTCAAGCGCTTTTAAAACCGTTTCCCGGATCGGGATCATTTTTTGAAAATCCGCTTCTTCCTGTTCAAAATGTGGGTATTTATCCTCTTTTGGAAACTCTTCCAGATGGATAGAGCCTGCTTCAGGCTTGAAATTCTGCCAGATATCCTCAGCTGTGAAAACGAGGATAGGCGCCATGAGTTTAATCAGGCTGTCCACAATTTCATGCATGACGGTAAGAGCACTTCTCCGGTCTTTTCCGTTCTTTTTGGAAGTATAAAGAAGGTCTTTTAAAATATCAAAATAAAATGCGGATAAATCAAGATTGGTAAAATGATAAATCGTTTTATAAACTTGATTGAAATTGTAGTCGTGATAAGCTTTTCTCACTTCTTTGATCACATTTTTAAGCCGTGACAACGCCCATTTGTCAATCGGATTTAAATCATTGAAATCCAGTTTATCCTTCTCATAGTCAAATCCGTGGAGATTTCCCAGTAAAAACCTGAACGAATTTCTGATTTTCCGGTAAGCATCCGCTGTCTGATTAATCAGGTTTTTCCCGATTCTCATATCTTCACAGTAGTCCTGAGTTGTGACCCAGAGCCTTAATATATCTGCGCCGAATTCTTTGATGATTTCTTCCGGAGCCACTACATTTCCAGCACTTTTATGCATTGCCTTGCCTTTTTCATCGAGGATGAATCCATGGGTCAAGACAGAACGGTAAGGCGCTTTTTTCTGTACGCCGGCTGATATGATCAGTGAAGACTGAAACCAGCCTCTGTGCTGATCGCTTCCTTCCAGATAAAGGTCTGCATCAGGAAGACCCCGTCTTTTTAAAACAGCATACCAGCTGGCTCCCGAATCAAACCAGACATCGAGGATATCGCCTTCTTTTTCAAATTTATGACTTCCGCATTCACATTTGAAATCTGCGCCGAAAAAATAATCCACGGGTTTGGAAAACCAGATATCCAGCCCTTCTTTTCTTACAATATCCGCTACTTTTTCTACCATTTGGGCTGTCAGATGAGTTTTTCCGCAGTCCTGACAGACAAGAGCGGGAATCGGCACTCCCCAGCTTCTCTGTCTGGAAAGACACCAGTCGGGCCGTCCGGAAAGCATGTTTTTAATTCTGATTTTTCCCCATTCAGGGAGCCATTTGACTTCATTTTCTGCGATATCGAGTAATTTTTCTCTGAATTGATTATGCTCAACATTGACAAACCATTGTGGAGTGGCCCGGTAAATAACTGGATTTTTACATCTCCAGCAGTGGAAATAAGAGTGAGCGATTTCTTCCTGAAAAAGAAGTCTTCCCGTATTTTTGAGTTTTTCAACAATCAGGGGATTGGCATCAAAAACATGCATTCCTGCCCATTCACCGCCTTCTTCGGTAAACTTCGCCTCATGGTTGACGGGCGAGATAATCGGAAGATTGTAGGCAAGCCCCACTTCATAGTCATCCTGACCGTGCCCGGGCGCTGTATGAACTGCTCCTGTTCCTGTTTCTAAGGTGACATGGGTTCCAAAAACCGGTAAAACCTTTCTGTTTTCTAAGAAAGGATGAGCAATTTCTATTTTTTCAAGCTCATTTTTAGTGAGAATTATTTTTTCAGTAAACTGTTTTCCTGTTTTGATAGAAACAGTTTCCACCAGTTCCTTGGCAATGATATAAAGTTCATTCTCGAATTCCACAAGCGAATACTGGAACTCAGGATGAAAAGAAACAGCTACATTGGCAGGCAGTGTCCATGGAGTAGTGGTCCAGATCACCACAAAAGTCTCTTTTTCCATGGCAAAAGGAGCTTTTTTCACCGCAAATTTCACATAAACCGCAGGGCTTTTATGGTCGTAGTATTCCACTTCCGCATCGGCAAGCGCCGTATGGCAGTGCCCGCACCAGTAAACCGGCTTAAGTCCTTTATAGACAAACCCGTTTTCGATCAGAAGTTTCAAAGCCATTAAAATATCGGCTTCATAATCTAAGCTCATGGTCAGATAAGGGTTGCTGAAATCTCCAAAAACGCCCAGCCTTTTAAAATCGTTTTTCTGAATATCAATAAATTTTCCCGCATATTTGCGGCATTCTTTACGGATCACATCGAGGGGAAGAGATTTTGCCTTTTCACCCAGATTTTTCATGACCTGATGCTCAATCGGAAGTCCGTGGCAGTCCCAGCCGGGTATATAAGGAGACTGAAACCCTTCCATCGTCTTTGACTTTACAATAATATCTTTTAATGTTTTATTGAGAGCGTGCCCTACATGGATATGTCCGTTTGCGTAAGGCGGTCCGTCATGGAGAATAAAATACGGTTTGTCTTTTCTGGAAGCGTTAATTTTTGAATAGAGTTCTTCTTTTTCCCATTTTTTGATAAACTCAGGTTCTCTTTGAGCCAGATTTGCCTTCATTGAAAAACTGGTTTTCGGCAGATTCAGTGAGTCTTTATAGCTTTTCTCTTCCATACCGTTCTCTCTTTATAAAAAATTTTGAAATTTAAATTTAATCATTTCCGATAGCTGATACAAGAAAGGTTTATCATGAGAAAAGAGAAAGCGATGGAAAAGAAAGACTTATTTAAAATCTTTTCAAATTTTTCAAAATTTTTTTTATTCAAGGCTTGAATTTTATTTTCATTTTAGTATTTCTTTACCCCTCCGTTCGGCGTCATTTCGGCTTCGCTTAGCACAAGCGCCGTGGAATAAACTGATGATAAAAAGAAAATTTGTATTTTATTGATTATAAAGATAAAAGAAGTCGAAATCTGAACAAAATGAATGGACTCAATTATAAGGCAAAAGATGTTTTTTGATCACTTCTTCAAGCTGTTTTTTATCAATCGGCTTGGTAATAAAATCATCCATGCCGGCTGAAAAAGCTTTTTCCCTTTCGCTTTTTAACGCTCCAGCGGTAAGAGCTATAATCGGAACATGTCTATTTGTTATTTTTTCTTTTTCCCGTATCTGCCTGGCAGCCTCTAATCCATCAACTTCCGGCATCTGCACATCCATCAAGACAAGATCAATCTTTTGATTCAAAAGAGCATCGATTGCTTCTTTTCCATTTTCAGCTTCAATAATTTTCACTCCCGGAACAAGCCGATAGATTAAAGTCTTGAGCAATACCATATTGATTGCTATATCTTCAGCAATCAGTATCGTAAATTGTTTTTCACTTTTCACCCTATTATTCACTTGTTCTTCGCTTGGATTCCGGGCTATTTCTTCATTATGGATATTTTTTAAAAACTGATACAGTTCCCTTGCCTTCACCGGTTTAACCAGATTGAATTTCACTTCAAGTCTTTTACATTCATCACGAATTTTTTCATCATCTGAGGAACTGTGTAAAAGAAGAACCGGAAGATGAAGCGCAGTTAATCCAAGCTCTTCCCTGATAATCCTGACTGTCTCCAGTCCGTCTTGATAAGGCATATGATAATCCACCAAAACAACATCCGGACAATTTTCTTTTTCAATATATTTTAACGCTTCAATCCCATTATCAAATCCGATATATTCAATTCCCCAGTGTTTAAAATTATGCTCAAGAATGATCCGGCTGTTTTCATTGTCATCCACCACCACCACTTTTTTTATTTTTTTCACATTCTCATGAAAGACTTCTTCCACACATGAATAACCTGTCTTGATTGAAAAAGAAAAAACAGAACCTTTTCCAGGCACACTTTCCATCTCAATCGCCCCGCCCATTTTTCCAACCAGCATATTGGAAATCACAAGCCCAAGCCCTGTCCCGCCATATTTTCGGGTGGTGGTACTATCCGCCTGTGAAAAAGCTTGAAAAAGCCTTCCCTTTTGTTCATCTGTAATTCCAATTCCCGTATCCCGAATTGAAAAAGTAAAAATCCCTTCTTTTGCATCTATTTTCTCAAAAGAGATTTTCAGCTCTACTTCTCCCTTTTCCGTAAACTTGACTGAGTTGCTCAATAGATTGACCAGAATTTGTTTCAGCCGCACCGGATCTATCAGCGCAAAACGGGGTAAATCGGGCTGAATATTTAATAAAAGCTCCAGTTCTTTTTTCAATGCGCTGAATTTTAAGATATCCATAGAGTTTTCGGCAATTTCAACAATATCTCCCCTGATCAGCTCCAGATCAAGTTTTCCTGCCTCGATTTTTGAAAAATCCAATACATCATTAATGATTCCAAGTAATGAATGCGCTGAATTATTGATATTTTCAATATACTGTTTTTGAAGAATATCCAGTGAAGTGTTTTTTAGTAAATCAGAAAATCCTATCACGCTGTTTAAAGGCGTACGGATCTCATGGCTCATATTGGCAAGAAATTCACTTTTAGCCTGATTGGCCTTTTCTGCCGCTTCTTTTGCTTTTTTCAACTCTTCTTTTGAAAGTTCAAGTTCATGAGTGATATCAATTACATCTTTTTGATGTTTATCTGTAATAGTGAGGACTTTATAAAATTGTTTCGACAATTCCATATACGCTTTTGCCGTTTTATAAAAATCTTTTCCCATTTTTGTTTCATCTTTTTCAAGTTCCGGCAATAAATTGGAAATAAAATCCAATAGGGGATTTTTTTCTTTATTTTTCATTGATAAAGTCCTTGTCTTTTACTCCGCGGATATTTCAAAAGGCAGTTCCAAATCTTCTTGAAACTCCTCTGCCAATTCAAAAGACCGGTTGTTGTCTTTTTCATAAAACCATATAACTTTGATTGTTTTTCCGCTCTGATGAGCCTTTTCAAGAATATTCAGAATATCGAGAAGACATTTCACGCTGGAAGAATTCATATAGTTGATTCTTAAATGAAGTTCAAATTTGTCCCATTGAGGGAATTCGCTTGCAAACCATTCCAATAAAGGCTTGTAAAAAGCAAATGAATTTTCAGGATACGACTCTCCTTCAATAGACAGAGTATGTTCTTTAAAATAGACTCTGGGAGAGGTAGCAGTTGGCTGAATATCTATCATTATCAAACTCCTTTAACAGTTACAAACAGATTAAAAAAATCAAATTCATCATCCTGGTTTTGAAATTGGTATTCAAGCTTTAAAGCCGCTTTACGGGCAATATCAATCAGACCAAGCCCGGCACTGTTTGAATCCGGATCAATAGGTTTTCTCAACTGTTCTTTATAAAGCGCTTTCAGCTGGGTTTTATCCAGAGAGTTCAGTCTGTCAATATGTGCTGAAAGCGAAGCGACATCTTCTTTTAAAATAGTGTTTCCCGAGCTGATCCTATAATGCCCGTCTTTTTGAGCAATAGTCACAATTGCCTTACTGTATTCGCCTGTTATTGTCTCTTTTTTCTTAAAATAATTGCGTATATTCTGAGTCTGCTCAATATAAACAGAAAACACATCTGAAATCACCCCTCTTTCCAGCTGCTCGGCTTCAAGGTATTTTCTGATTGCGCTCCCGATCTCTTCAATAATGCTGTGGCTAAAAGAACCATTAAAACTCATCAAGATTCCCTGTTTGGTAAAATTTTCTTTCAGTTTTAAAAGATTTTCCATCCCGACCCTCCGTTTTTATTCTGAATCAGCTTTATTTTCTAAATTATTTCAATCCCGATAATTGTAATATCATCCCTTTGAGAAACCTTTTCAAGTCTCAGATCAATTTCATTTTCAAAAACCTTTTTCTGATCTTTCATGCTCATAGAAAATATCTTTTCAATCAGTTTTATCAATCCCTCTTTCCCAAAACCGCCTTTTTTCGGATCTTTATTCTGATCCAAAAATCCGTCTGTCGTAATATAGTATTTTAGTCCCGGTTTGTAAGGAATCTTTTTTTCTTCAAACCGGATTTCCTTTCCAAATGAATATCCTATTCCGTTTTTATGCCCTTTATATTCTTCTACCTTTCCGTTGTCAGCCGTGAAAAGAGAAATACCAGCTCCTACAAAAGTCATGGTTTTTAATTGATTATCATATAAAAGCATAGCCACATCCGCACCATCGCGGATCAAGGCGTCATCATTATTTTCCATCAAGTTTTCTTTCAGCCTTTGATTGACCAGTTCAAGTATCTTCAAAGGAGAACCCAAGCCTATTTCTCTTGCCGCCGCATCGAGGATGGATGAAAGGGTCATGGTCATTAAGGCGCCCGGCACTCCGTGTCCAGTGCAGTCAGCCACAACCAGAAGTTTTTTGTTCTCTTGCGTCTTACACCAAAACATATCTCCGCCCACTGTGTCCCGAGGCTTCCAGATCGAAAAATATTGATTTTCATCCAGTCCAAGCTTCTGCTGGAGATTAGGGATAATCGCATTTTGGAGTCTTCGGGCATAGCTTAAGCTTTCCATGATTTTATCATTTTTTTCTTTCAGCTGCTGAGTCCGAAGCTCTACTTTAGTTTCAAGCGTCCGGCTATGGTTTGAAATTGTATCTGCCATTGTATTGAACGCCCGCGCCAGCGTACCGATTTCATCATCCGAAGAAATCTCTGCCCTGACCAAAAGATTTTCTTCTGAAAAACTACTGACCGTTTGAGTCAGGGATTGTACAGGAGCAATCATGGATTTTATCATTCGATACATAATACCAAGTCCAATCAGAATCGAGATAAGAAAAGCAATTCCGAATCCAAGATATAGGATTTGAAGCGGTTTTTTATACTCGGACTGGCTGATGGCAATTCCAAACTTCCATTGATTCTGGTCAATCGTACTGAAGATAAAGTGGGTTTTTCCCCCTGTATAATCAGAAATACTGATTGCATCATTATTTTTTCTTGTCATCAGAATATTGACTAAAGTTTTATATTCCGGCCATTTTTTCTCATCCGGAGGATTAAAGCCTTGGACTGTAGGAAGAAATTCTTTGTAAGGGTGCGCGAGTATTTCACCTTTTTCATTGAGAAGAAGAGCATAACTGTTTTCTCCGATATTAAAACTATTGACTACTTTAATCACTTCAGTAATAAAAATATCCGTGCAAATAACTCCGATTAACTTTCCGTTCATTTTTAATGATTTAGCAACCGTAACAACCAAAGTCCCCGACATTGCGTCCACATAGGGCTCAGTCAGAACAACCGAATCAGATTGGACCGCCGCCCGATACCACGGTCTCACCGTTGCATCAAAACCTTCCGGAGGAATCCAGCCGACACCGCTCAAAGCCCTTCGGTTTTTATCTTCAAAACCGACATAAAAGTCTGAAATATCATTGGCATAAATCTTTATTTTATTTTTCAATAATTTTACCAGATACTCTTTGCTTAAATCTCCGCTGGCAGAAATATCCTGCGCCAGGGTTTCAATAATCAGTTTTTTCTGCTGAAACCAGTGATCAAACTCAACCGCTTTCCGAAGCGTGATTTCTTTGATTCTTTTATCCATCAAATCAGCCGTGATCCGAAATGAAACAATATAGGTAATCACCGATACCAGCACAATCGACAAACAACTGATCAGCATGCCTGTAAAAAGATATTTTGTTTTTATCGATTTTGATTGAAACATAAAACAGCTTCCTTATTTTAAAAATATTATAAACAAAGTAAAATGGATGATTGCGTAAATAAAAATTTAATAGATACAGACAAAGATTCCAATTATTTCAAGAGGTATTTCTTGACTTCTTCAATACTTAAGCCTGTTCCTTGAGCAATTTGTTCAATAGTTAAGCCCATTCGATGAAAATTTTTGGCTGTTTCGATCTTTCCTTCCATCTTTCCCTTTTCAATCCCAAGTTTTTCGCCTTCCATCTTTCCTTTTTCAATTCCAATCTCTTCGCCTTCTTTCAATCCCTCTATCTTTGCATCTATCTTTGCCTGCTCTATCCTGCCTCGTTCGTCCTGACGGTACATCGAGACCGTGTCATACAGTTCCAGTTCTTCTTTTTTCCAGCCAAACTTTACGAGGCTTTCAAAAGCGCTTTGAATCGATGCATCGTTTTTCATGCTTTCAGGAATCACTTCCAGATTTTTCGCATTTTTTAAAAAATAGATCCATTTATCTTCTATGCTTTCCAGTTCTTTTTCGCTTTTCTCAAACTTCGACAGCTCTACAAAATTGAAATAAATATCTTTTAACGCGTGTTCATTGGTGTTTTTGTTTAATATTAAATGACTTGACAGATATTCAGGAGAATCGAAAATATTAAAATCCAAGATCCCTAAAAATACCACCTGATTCAGATGCGGATAGTCTTCCCCGATCTCTATCTGATTCACATAGGTTTTTGCCGTGTAATAAAGCACCCGTTTTTCAAACCCGTTTTGTTTTGCTACCTGCATTTCCACCAGATAGCTGATATTTCTCTGATCCTTGCATTTTACATCCAAAATCGTATTTTTCAGCTCCGCTATCTTCGGAACCTGATACGGGTTTTGAATCTCCACTTCCAGAATCTTTTTCCCCTCTTTCAAACCCAAAAGACTGTTTAAAAAACTGATTAAAATATCTTTCCTGTTTTCATCTCCGAAGATTTTCTTAAACGCAATGTCATTGGTGGGATCAAGAAATTTCATGATAGACTCCTCAAAAGGTATGATTTAAATTTAAGGAATTTTCTAAAGGGAAATTCTAAAAATTAAAAAAACTATTGATCCATCTCATCCAGAGTTTGAAATACAGCTTCGATTTTTTCCCTGTTTTTATTCAGAAAAAAAAGTAATTCTTCAAACTGTTTTTTGTTTTTTAATTCGATTTGAAATATCACTTTTTTCCCTTCAAAAAAAGGCATGGTCTTGAGTTTGAAAAATGAGGGATGATCCAGATTCCCGATTATTTCCTGATAAGATTTTAAGGCTTTTGAAAAAACGGGATAACGGGTTTCAAAAAGATAGGATTCCAGATCAGGATAGTCTTTCAGTCTTTCTTGATTCAGCTTACCTGTTTTCAAAAGCTCAAAAGCTGTATTCAATGCAATTTTAAAAGAGGTTCCCGTGTTTTTTGAATCCAGAAAAATATCGCTCCAGCCCGCCTGGCTAAGCTCATAAAAATATTCCATTTCCCGCACCGAAGAAATACCCCGTGCAAAGAGGTTTTTCAGTTTTTCTTTTTCAAAACCTTCAAAGAAATCAAAAACTTCTTTTTTTTGAACCGGAAAATTGATGATAGAATAGATTTTTTCTTTAGCCAACAAAGGATAGAGATTGAAAACTCCCGAGAGAAAATAAAATTTTTCAATCAGAGAAAGTTTTTTTCGATTCAGCTGTTCCTGAAACAAGACAATCTGTGAAAGATTTTCCACCGGATCTTTAAGAACCATCACTGAAACCTCTCCTTTTACAGGGAGATTTTCATACCCTGCCAAAAGCCGGTTTTTACTGTCGATTAAGACAGGAAGAAGAAAGTTTTTTCCTTTCTCCTGAAATGGAAAAACTTCCACCTGAGTCTGAATGCAAGAAACTTCTCTTTTCTCAAGACTCAGCATAAAAACCAATGAGAGAGTTTTTATTGTAATAAAAAACCTGTCCCTTATCCGAGATCTCAATCCGGTACTTATTGATTTCTTCTAAAATGCCTTTCACTTCACCGGAAGTAGTAATCAAAATTACTTGTTTCCCTTTATTGGCTTGTAAAAACTCGTTTTCCAAAGCTTCTGTCTCTTTTTTCAATGACTCGTTTAAGACATGACTGAGTTCTTTCGTTCTCCGTAATAAAGACACAGTGTCTTTATACGCTGATTCTATTTCTAAGTGTTCCATATTGATTACTCCGTTTATGCCATTAAGTCAATAAAATAGCCGACAATCATTCCTCCGTCCGGCATGGTCAGGGTGACATTGGACATTGAAAAATTTTTCAAAGACATCGCTTTAAAAGAATTAAATCCCCCCATGCTGGAAATACTCGAAAACTGCTGGACATCGACACTGCTGATTGGATTGACAGGAGCATTGGGATATCTCGGAACAATATAAGTGTTTCCGATTTGCGCAAGACCTTCACCGATTCGCATAGCTTCCTCCTTTTTCCATTATTCCCAAATTTAATTTTCGGAAGAATCAGCGTTCGGTTAAATCTTTTTTTAATCCATCGATCCGGCAGACAGCTCCTTCTTCAATTTTTTTTATTCCGTTTTGATAGCTAATCGTTATTATTTTTTGAATATCCCATTCTCCTCCAAAAGGAAAAATCAAAATTCCGTCTTTGGGATTGAGTTTTTTTTCCAGAAAATTGTAATCTCCCTCTATTCCTCCTGTCACTAAAATCCGGTCAAAGAGGGGAAGCTGGTCAAAATCCCGGCTATAAACATCCATCCATTCAGATTCTAATTGTATTTCAAGTTTTTGAAAGTTTTCCTTTGCTCTTTTTAAAAGTTCACGGTTGCGCTCTATGGTTTTGACTTTTGTTCCCAGAAACGAAAGTAAAGCAGCCGTGTAGCCGTTTCCTGTGCCTACTTCAAGGACATTCATGTCTTTTTGAATATCGAGTTTTTCTATCAATGAATAAAGCAAAGAGGGGGCAAGCGCCATTTCACCCAATCCTACGGGCAAAGGAATATCAAGGTGAGTAAAACGGATCAGTTCAGGATGAAAAAAAAGATTTCTGGGGATTATTTGAATCCATGGATGAATTTCAGAATGATCTATCAGGCAAGCCATCGGGCAATTTTCACAGAAAGATTTTTGGAATCCAGTCCTGCTGTCTGTAAAAGAAGACTTCTTTCCCCATGAGGGTAATAATAATCCTCAAGCCCAAGCCTTAAAAAAGGGTTATTAAAACCTTTCTCCATTAATAAAGAAGCCACCGCTTCGCCTACTCCCCCTGCCAGAGAATGTTCTTCCACCACAATAATCGGGAGTTTTTTCTGTGCAAAGTATAAAATAGTTTCCATGTCCAGCGGTTTGGCAAACCGTAAATTGACAAGGTTGAATTTTTTACTTAAAAAATCCTTCATCAAATAGGCTTCTCCTGTGAGCGAACCATAAGAAAAAACAGTAAACTCTGCCTCTTTCTCTTCAAGGATGATTTCTGATTTTCCATACTCAATTGCCTTGGATTCCGGAAAAGAATAAAAACCGCCTTTCGGAAATCGGATAAAGACTGGATTGTTTTGATCTTTCGCCCATTCCATCATATTTTCAAGTTCCCGACCGTCTTTTGGGGATATCAAGACCGCTCTTGGAAAAAAACGGGTGTAGGCAATATCAAAAGCTCCGTGGTGAGTGGGTCCGTCTTCTCCGCAAAGACCGCTTCGATCCATCACAAAAACAGGGTTGATGTCTTCCTGCAGGCTGACTTCCTGAAAAATCTGATCCACTGCCCTCTGGAGAAAAGTAGAATAGATGGCGATAAAAGGTTTTAAACCCTCTTTGGCAAGTCCTGCCGCAAATGCCACCGCGTGCTCTTCAGCAATGCCGACATCGTAGTACTGGGCGGGGAGTTCCTCAGAAAACTGGTTTAAACCCGTGCCGTCTGTCATGGCAGCGGTAATCACTGCAATTTTTGGATCTTTTTTCGCGATTTCAGTCATTTTTTCCCCGAAAACAGCGGTAAAAGAATCTTCTTTCTTTTTGAGAGAAGAAGACAATCCATGATAAAAAGTGGGGTTTTCCTCCGCTTCTTTCAGCCCCTTTCCTTTTTTGGTCAAGACATGAAAAATGACCGGTTCGTCTGAAAGATAATCTGAATTGCTGAAAATCTTTATCATCTGTTCCACATCATAGCCGTCTATCGGACCGATATAATTGATCCCAAATTCTTCAAAAATATTGGGCGTAATCTGTTTTTTGATTGTTTTTTTCAGGTTCTTGATCGTCTGGTTGACAGAATCCCCGATAACAGGAATATCATGAAGAAAACTCTCCAGATCCTGTTTTATCGTATTATAAAATTTACCCGAAATAAAACGGGAAAGGTGTTTTGCAAACCCGCCGACTGTTTGAGAAATAGACATTTGATTATCATTTAAAATAATGATCAGATTTTTTTTCAGATGCCCGATATGATTGATCGCCTCAAAAGCAACCCCGTTTGAAATAGACGCGTCGCCGATAAAAGCAATCACTTTTTCGTTTCGCCCCAAGACTTCTTTCGCAGTTTTCATACCCAAAGCGGTAGAGATCGAAGTCCCTGCATGCCCCACCTTGAAAACATCGTAAACGCTTTCTAACGGATCGGTAAACCCTGATATTCCGCCAAACTCCCGAAGATGATTAAACTCATCCCTGCGCCCCGATAAAATTTTATGGACATAAGACTGATGAGAAACATCAAAAATAATCCGGTCTTTTTTAAAATCAAAAACCGAATGCAACGCAATCATCAACTCTACTACGCCCAGATTGGAAGCCAGATGCCCTCCGGTCCGTTGAACTTTTTCAATCATAAACTCGCGGATTTCTCTTGCCAGAGCTTTTATTTCTAAAGAATGGAGTGTTTTTAAGTCTTCAGGACTCTTGATTTTTTCTAATATCATAGCTTATAAATTTATTCTTTTTATCACCCATTGTGAAATATTTTTAAAACAGTTCTGTTAAACCGCTTTGCGTGGTAGCAATTTTTTTTTGTGGCAAGGATTAGGAATCTTTGTTCTATCAATCTGTTTGTCAACCCTGGAAAACCCTAAAGATTTTTTACCCACAAACCCCCAGCCCCTTATCTCCCAGAGGAAGACA
>Ga0209518_1003071_pt1 | contig 14678 bp, 32 predicted proteins | sample RifGroB1_FD_183993 | JGI IMG/M metagenome (GOLD analysis project Ga0209518, IMG submission 183993) | Groundwater microbial communities from Rifle, Colorado, USA - Groundwater B1 (SPAdes) (version 2) | ecosystem: Environmental > Aquatic > Deep subsurface > Groundwater | place: Rifle, Colorado...
CGGATTGGGTTATATACAAATATACCTGGGTAACAAATAACCCGACAGTGATACAAGAAAAGCAGGGCTCATGGACAGGAAGGAGTAGTTTATTTTGAGTGTCAATGTTTATTCCAAAGAATATGGGGTTATTTGTTCTCAATGCAAAACTAAACGTTTTAATAGAGATTATTGGATTAAATATTATAAGAAATCGCTATGTTCCGTATTGTCTTAATCTTAATCATAATTTTATTTCAAGTTAATCAAGCGCAAGCCGCATATAAGGCAACCGTAGACGAAGACCTTGATTACTATGAATCCGTCTCCGACACCGTTTATGGCGCTGGTTGGAACGGTGATACCACCACCGCCCCCAGCAAGAACGCCGTATATGATAAGATTGAAACCCTCTCTGACGCCGCTACTGCTTTTGGCGGGGATGTTACAGGCACAATAGGAGCAACCGTAGTAGGGGATGACTCTCACGCCCACACTACAACGACTATATCAGGCGTTGATATTTCCTCAGATACTAATCTTGCGGGAGATACAGAGAATGTCTTGACTGGAGATGTCCTTTCAATAGGAACAGGTATTACCCGTGATACCGAATGGGATACATCTTCCGAGATTGCTTCCGTGGTATCCGATGAAACTGGCTCTGGTGCATTAGTTTTTTCCACTTCTCCCGTATTGATCACTCCAGCTCTTGGCACTCCATCAGCTCTTGTATTAACCAATGCCACAGGACTTCCGGCAGCCTCGGTATTAGCAGGAACTTTTGGAACAGGAGCATATGTGATGGATACGACTCTTACTGTTCCAACTATCTTAGGCGGTATTACAACAACTTCAGATCTTAATCTCAAGACAACTTCTGGCATAGGAGCAACAGGTGCTGATATACATTTTCTTGTTGGCAATAATGGAGCTACCGAAGCAATGAGCATATTAAATAGCGGCAACGTCGGCATTGGGACGACGGCGCCTGTCACTAAGTTACAGGTGGCTGGTGGGAATATACAGTTAGACAATACGCAGGGTGTGTATTTCAGACTTGCTGGCGGCATAGCGGCAACTAACAACGGTATGACTGGCAATGATGCTGTTGATACTTTGACGTTTAGAACGGGGGCGGTAGACAGGATGACAATAAATGTCGGCAACGTCGGCATCGGGACGACGGCGCCTGGGGCGAAACTACAAGTTGGCGATGGAACTTCGGAAAGCGGGAAGATAAGGCTCAAGGGATATAGCACAAGTGGATCTTATACAGATATATCACATGAAGGGGATAATTTTTCCATAAACAACAGCTATGCCGCTGGCACTGAGTTATTTATTCAATACGACGGCAGCGTCGGCATCGGGACTACGGGGCCAACGGCAAAATTACATATTGGCGGCGATAATGCAAGACAGCTTAGCATTGATAAAAGCACTGTGGCAGTTACAGCGCCTGGCGCGGGAGTGGGTATGTTAAGATGGGAAGTAGGAACTAACGCGGGAACATTGAAGCTGGTCGCGTATGCCGGAACAAGCACAACAGGGACAACTGTAGTTGACAATGTGGGGGCAGGCAATTAAAGATGAACCCTGGGACGGAAAGTTAAGATAATGTAATGGACTCAACAATAATAGATGTCATTACTAAAAGCGGTATGGGCGTGGGGGCGTTTATTATCCTCTGCCTCATATCGTATTCAATCATTAAGCATATCCTTACGCAATCCAACAAAATTATGGATATGGCAATCGGGATAAACAGGGAATGGCAAAAAGTTATTGACGAGCATACCGCTAATGCCAAAGAGTTTCACGATACATCGCTAAGAGCATTTGACCATATCAGGGAAGAACATAAAGATTTGGACAGTAACCAGAAAGAGTTGACCAAGGTGTTGAAAGAATTGAGTGATAGCGTGGATACGGTGAATAAAAGCCTGAAAGAAACCGAGCAGGCGTTGGGCAGGATTAATGGATATAGCAAATGAAAAATATCTATCCTCGCTGTCCGGCTTGCGGGACCTTAACTATGCGGTCCTGCTTATCAAATCTCAAAACCGGTAAGGCAATATCGTTCCATTGCCGTAAGTGCAAAAATGAATATTATCAAGTTAAGGATATGGGATTGATGACGCATAAAGAGTATATCCAGGCAAAAAATGATTTTAATGGCTAAGATTTCCCTGGCGATAGAAATGATTAAGGTTATCGCTCTGGCGGTATTCGGGACGGGGATATTGATTGTGTTGTGGCCATTGGCGATGATTGAACGGGCAGTGGTTAAGATGTTTGGAGGGAAGAGATGAATAACATAGACGGGAAACGATGTTTGGCGGCAATTATTGGATTGATAGTAGTGTCTATTGTAACCATTATCCTGAAATACACCAGCGCGGATTATATCAAATTGGCGGGAATAATGTATAGTGTATTTGTGGTATCCCAGACGATAACTGATATTGTGGAGAATAAGAAAGAGGCGCAAAAATGATAGATAAAGACAGGCTTAAATCCGGCGACATCTTTCTTTTCCACGCTAAAGGATTTAATCCATTCTCAATGGCGATACGACAGCTTACTCAAAGTTTCTGGAATCATACCGGATTATTTTATGTTGATTTATTTAACAACGGATTTATCATTGAAGCGCTTGGCGGGGGGATAGTCAAGACTCCTGTGGAGAAATATCTTGATGAAAAGAAAAGTATTATCAGGGTAATAAGAGTAAGCCAGGAAGCATTTAAGGATAAATTAGAATACGATAGCGGTATGGCTTTGGCGATTGGTAGAATTAAAAATAAAATTGGCAACAAATACGATTGGGGCGCTATTGCCTGGCTGGGGGTAAAATATATATTCAAGGGCTTATATAAGAAAGGAAGACAATATATTCCCCTTGGCAATCCTTTGCAAAGTAGGGAAAAATTCTTTTGCTCAGAACTCATCTGCGATGGATTTTACGGAGTGTCATCTTTACATCCGCAATTATTCCAGGGTAGAACTTTACAGAAATGCGATACGACGACCCCGCGAGATATTTCTAAATCCAGTAATATTTTTCACCTTATGGGTAAAGATTTAATTTAGTCTTGTCCAAACCCCTCCGCTTTAAAATAATCTTTTTTATCGTCGGCAATCTGTAATATTGTAAAGTTTTTACTTGACAAGATTTTAGATTCTGGTATCATTAGGGTTATGGAAACCCTACCAAGAGTTCAGAGCAAAAAAGTATCCCGTAAGAATTGTATCCCAAATACTATAAGCATTTGGGATTTTCCTTTGGTAGGGACAATTCTTACGGGATTTTTTATTGATAAATTATAATGAATCTCATTGAAGAATTAAAGACTTGTAGTAAATGTAAAGTGGAGAAATCTATACAAAATTTCTATCTACGCAAAAAAGGAAAGTTTAAGGGAGAGTTTTTTTCTTGGTGCAAAGATTGCTGTTCCAGGGAATATCAATGTTGGAAAAAAAATAATAAAAAGAGAATATCTGATAATGAAAAAAAGAGATATCGTATTATAAGTAAAAAAGAACCGTGGAGAATAACTTGGAAAGGAATGATAGCCAGGTGTAATTCTACATCCCCAAATGCCTACCCATATTATAGGTCTAAAGGCATAATAAGAATGATGAGCTCGGAGGATACTAAATTTGTTTGGTTCAGGGATAAGGCTTATCTGTTGAAACGCCCAACATTACACAGGATTGATTCTGATGGAAATTATGCAATCAATAATTGTAAATTTATTGAGCTCGGTGAAAATGCAAGATTGGCTACACAACAGAGATTGAGAAATAGATTAAGAAAGCAAAGCGCAGAGTTTTGGAATTGGAAACAAGCGAAGATATTCCACGTTAAATGGCAGAAAACCGCAGAACGAGAAAATGAGACTAAAAACCATAAGACCCCTTGCTAAGGTGCGCTTTCTCGGCGTGCCTTTTTTGTTTTTCGGCGCAAGCTGGCGAACGAATCTTCTGCGGAGCAAGGGGTCGCTTTATTTTGAGGAGGAGAAATCAATGAATTACGTATTTTATCCCAGTTTAAAACCGGACGGACATCCGAAATGGCTGTTGATTGTTTTGCTGGTTATCTGCTTATTGGCGGGGTGGGCTATAATCGCCAGGGCGGATGAAACCCAAATTGTGGCCGAGGTTATAGCCGCCGAGGCTTGCGGCGAGGACGAAATAACTTGACAATGATAGATAATTATGTTATATTTTTAACTGATGATAGGCGAGCGATTTTTTTATCAGTTAATTTGGCGCAGAGTAGGTTTAGGAAACTTAATCGTTCCCTATCATCAAACCGAAATGCGCCTTTTTATTTAAGAAAAAATATGCCAAAAAAAGGACAACTAACAAAAGGCAAATGGATTAAATGTTTGTATTGCAGAAAAGATTTCTGGGCACAAAGAAACCGAATAAGAAAATATAATGTAAAATTATGCTCTTTGGTGTGCAGGAAAGAGTGGAGGTTTGGGTTAGGAGAAAAAAGAGAACAGATTATAGCATTATATCGGGGAGGTAAGAGTATAATAGGGATAAGCAATATTATAAAAAGGGGAAATTCAAGAGAAGGAATCCGCAAATTATTAACGGATAGTAACATAGAAATTAGGCATAGAGACTATTATTCGCAAGGAGAAAGAAATTCTAACTGGAAAAGAGGTTTTAATATTACAAAGGATGGTTATAAAAGATTAAATTCCGCAAAGAATTTAATGGAACATCGTATGGTAATGGAAAATTTCTTAAAGAGAAAAATATATCGTAATGAGCATGTTCATCATTTAAATGGTAATAAATTAGATAATAGAATAGAAAACCTTGTTTTATTAACCGCAAATATACATGGGGGCATAAGTGCAAAACAATATCATGATTGGAAAAAGATGTATCAAGACCGTATTGCTGAGCTTGAGTCTCTTATTAACAATAAATAATAATAGTTTTGCTAATAAAGATAAGGAATTAGAAACGATTGCAATGGTGATTGCTTCAGAAGCGGCTAATCAGGACGAGATCGGACTACGGGCGGTTACCTGTGTTATTGCGAACAGAGCGAAGGCGCAAGGCATATCCCCTTATGCCGTGGTAACCGCTCGTAATCAATTTTATGGATACACGGCGAAGAATAGGCATAAGCTGTATTTGCAGGTTAAGCCGATTGTAGACAGGCTGGCCAGAAACATTATGAACCTCAAAGATATTACCGGGGGGGCGCTATATTTCCGAAGACCAGACGAAAAGATGTTTCCGTGGATAAAGAAAGAAAATTTCACAGTAAGATATAAGAACCATTTGTTTTATAGATAAATTAAAAGGGAAGAATTGATATGGTAAAAATAGAAATCAAACGTTGGAATAACGCAAGAATAATTATAAGCGGAGAATATGAAAGCATCAAAGATTGTTTAGAGAAAAATAAAGATAAAAGTTTTTATATGGCGGATTTAAACTCTGCGGATTTACGCTCTGCGGATTTAAGCTTTGCGGATTTACGCTCTGCGGATTTAAACTGTGCGGATTTACGCTCTGCGGATTTAAGCTTTGCGGATTTACGCTCTGCGGATTTAAACTCTGCGGATTTACGCTCTGCGGATTTACGCTCTGCGGATTTAAACTCTGCGGATTTACGCTCTGCGAATTTACGCTTTGCGGATTTACGCTTTGCGAAAAATTTTAATAAGTTTTCATTCACTCCGCTTTATGGAATGTTTGACCAGCCTGGAGCAATAATTGCCTACAAGATTGTTAATAGTAAGAATGAAGGCATTTACAACGGCGGGATAACCTACACTGTTGGCGCAACAATAGAGGAAAAAGACGCTGACATAGATGAATACAATGATTGCGGGAAGGGGATTAACCTTGCCACCCTGGATTGGTGCATTAAGGAATGGATGCCTGACTACAAGATACTCTTGGCTGAATTTACGAAAGCGGATATAGCTTGTATCCCAGTTATCAGCGACGGTAAATTTAGAGTATTTCGGTGTAAAATTATAGGAGAGAAGAATCTAAAAGAGATTGGGATTGAATAAATGATAAAACCTATATGTTCACTGTGTAAAAAAGAATTGGATGATTTCGGAGGGATAATATTAAGTCCACCTGACGATAGTAATAGAGTTGAAAAATACCATATTTGTAAACTTTGTTATTATTTAGATGTCTCTTTACTGCTAAAAATAAAAGGAGAAAAATGAGCCCTAAACATTGCGAATGTGGCAGAGAAATTACCAAAGTCCAGGATAGAGAAAATGAGAAAATTGCCCAAAAATCAAAGACTGAAAAATTAGATATGTGTTGCTACTGTTGGATTCAGTATTGTCACCACGCCACTACTGGAGAATAAAAATAGCTTATAAAAGAAGGCTATATGAATGTTTCTTTACTGCTAAAAATAAAAAGGAGGATAAATGAGCTACGAATTGATTTTGGCAAAAGATGGTGTGGTTATTGGAGATAGAGATAAAAATTTTGCAATAAATTTAAGTTATGGCAATATGTTTAAAATTGTTCATCAGTTTTTAAATGAATTTTATAAATATGATGCAATAACTCAATACGGAGATAAATTACGCCTTCAAAGACTAAAAGAAGGTAATGGTAGCCCATATCCAATTATTGTTACTGGAACTACAATTAATGGTAGAACAATAGAAAAACAATTAAGACCGGAAGATATAATTGGGATTTCAAAATTTGAAGAAGAGGAGAATAGAGAATAAATGAGCTACTTCGATAATCTGCGAGTTATCGCCCAGGGCGGCGGTTCTGACCAGGCGAGGGCGTGTAGAGATAAAAAATGTCCACAGTGCGATGATGATGACTTGGGTAAGGATGAAAAAAGGATACGGAGGAAGACTATGACCGATAAAATAATGCTATACAGGTTGAAGGGAGAGAAATGAGACCAATTAAGTTTAGGGCTTGGGATAAAACAGAAAAGAAAATGGTTTGTGAATATCATTATCTTTATATGGATATTTTAGATGGGGAAATTGTAGACCACAATAAAGATGATTTTAGGACGGATTTAATTTTATTGCAATTCACAGGACTCCTGGATAAACAAGGCAAAGAGATTTACGAAGGGGATATTGTAAAACTAATTATTCAACATCAATCAATAGTAAACAATTCTTCATTAGAAATTGAAATTTCCCAAGTAGAATTTAGTCCGTCTTATTTTAGATTAAGAGGTTCTATTTTAGGGGCAGGAAGTTTAATATCAGAGAACATCGAAATCATCGGCAACATCTTCGAATCGCCAGAGCTGTTGAAAGGAGGCCGTTAAATGAAACTCGTTTGGATAGTAGGAATCAATAGTTGTGAAATTAATAATGCCAGGGCTATCTGTGCCACGGAAGAAATCGCCAGGAGAGAATTGTTTAAGGTGCGGGATGAGATGATCAGGAGTTTTGAGTATAGCATAGAATCAATACTAATGGAAGAGATTAAACTGTTTTATCGGACACAAAAAGCAATATTATTAAATGATAACCCTCAGAAATGGGAAAATAACAGTCCCTACGATTATCCGTATATGAGTAACGTAGAGCTTTTGGAAGAGTGAAAGGAGACAGAGATGGCACTCGATGATTTAACGATAAAAGATATTAAGGATATTAAAAAAAGGTTAGAATGGACAGAGGAATTTTCAGCAAATGGTAAGCTTTGGTTGGCCGAAGGCAGAAAAATTAGAGATGAGTATGGATTAACGGATAAAAATGTTCTGGATATTGCTAATAGAAGATTGGACATTTACAACAACTAAGAACAAGGAGAGAAATGATGATAGAGCAAAAGGTTTTAAACCTTGGTTGGTGTGTTGCCAGAATAACAACGCAAGATAATAGTTTTCCGAAACTAAAACTTGAAATATTTTCACCTGACTCAAGTGATGGGGACGGTAGATATGTTCCACGCAGTGATATAACTTTATGCGAGGAAGCAGTAACTAAACTGGCAGATTTTCTTGAGCTTTATTCTTCTAACAGACAAGCATCTAAGGATGCAGAAGCGTAATGCCCCAAATCTACGGGTGGTATAACCTAAATGGTAAGAGTTATCTGCGTGCTATTGGAAATAAAAGGCGCAAAAGGCATAAGAGGAAGTGCTATTTCAAGGGTGGGTGTGATATGGGTGAGTGTAAGAGATGTTTAAATTGGATTGGAAGAATGAAAGGAGAGGAATGAAAATCTATAAAATCTTAGTTAAGAATAATTATTCTAATCCAATATTTTTTGTAGTTGATTCTATGGCGGAGATTGAAAAGCTTTATGAAAAAGAATGTCCCGAAGGCTCAGAAATCTTAATAGTTGAGTTTTTGGAAGATAATGTGGTGGTTAGTGAGAATATAATAGTGAAAGGAGAGAAATGAACATAGAAAAATACCATAAAGTTGCTACCGAAATAGATATTGAATGTTCATTTTGTAAAAAGTTACAGCCGTTAGGAAGTTCCTGCGTTAAATGTGGGAAAAAACTTGACCAAATATATATTCCAAGAGAATTAGTCTGTTATTATCAAAATTCAATTGAGGAGTGAAATGAACCCTAAACATTGTGTGTCGTTTAAGTTAGCAAAACAGTTAAAGGAAGCAAGCTATCCACAAGAGACCGAATTCTACTGGTGTGATACATTTCCATTCGTGTCATCTGTGCCGATTATCATAGATAAAATTACACGAGAAAAATGGAAGACAGGAAATGGTGGCGGTGGAATATGCTTTGAACAGCTGGCGGTTGACGCTCTGATGAATTGCATTTATTCATCCCCATCCGCTATGGAACTTTTAGAGAAGTTCCCAAGAGCAGTTAGTATAAGACAATATCCTGAAAATAATGGTGTCCATTATCAAGTTGGATATAACGCGGATAGAATATCATTGCAAACTTTTAAATACAATGACAATCTTTGCGATGCTTTAGCGGAAATGTGGCTTTATAGCAAAGAGAAAGGAGAGAAATGAAAATATGCCCAATAATGAGCAGAGTGCCTGCCTGGACGAAAGAGGACAGACCGAACCATAGCGACCTTGTAGAAATTAACTGTAAGGGCAAGGATTGTGCTTTATGGATAGTTGAAATGGGTAAGAGCAAAATACCGATAGAAAGGTGCGGGTTGATAAAATAAGCAAACTAACCGATATGGGTGAGTGTAAGAGATGTTTAAATTGGAGGTGAGAGATGAAAATTGAAATTGAGTTAACGCCGGAAGAAATAACAGAAATAGTTATAGAGCACCTTCAGCCGATGTTCCCTGGTAAATACATTACGGGGGAGATGAATTGCTATAGTGAGTCGCATTTTAGTGTTATGGATAAAAAGCCAGAGGAAATAGCAGGGGAGGAGTAACAATGCCGACACAAAGAATCAATAAGATTTATGGATTCATATGGGGGAAAGATAACTTGCGCAAAGCCTATACAGAGTTTGGATTTAATTATGACGGGAAATGGGATTTTCTGTCGTGCAAGTTTGAGGGGGTAGGTAAAACCTATTCCCTGGAGGACTGGGCGTTCCTGAGTATGCTGGCCCAGGAGATTAAGATATTGTGCGAGCAGGAGGGGGTAACGGTATGACCTGGACAAAATTAGAAGGCGGCGCGGAAGTAGATATTGAAAATCGTCCTGAAGGCATTTGCAAATCCTGCGGCAGTAGTTTTATATGGGGAGTTACCAAGAATAAGAAATGGATACCCGTGGTGAAAATTGAAGATAAGTTTGTGAGCCACTTCGCAAATTGTCCAGGGGCGGCGGGACACAGGAAGTGAGCGGGACACACTCCGTTTAAACCCTAATGTTTTAATGAAAGATATAATGTCCCTTACTAATAAAGATAAAATAATTCTGCACCTTTGCGCTGATGTCGGTTCAGACAGTCAGCCATATCGGGACGCCGGTTATGATGTCCGGTGTATCGGCAAAGCAATAGGAGTTGAAAATTATCACCCGCCGAAAAATGTGTATGGAATTATTGCCAACCCACCGTGCACAATGTTCTCTATCGCAAGAACAAGAGCTAAAACTCCAAGAGATTTACGGGAAGGAATGAGATTAGTGGAGGAGTGTCTCAGGATTATCTGGGAAGCAAGGTTTAAAAATAAATTAGCTTTTTGGGTTATAGAAAATCCCCGCGGCTATTTAAGACAATTTTTAGGTAAGCCTGCGATGACATTTATGCATTGTCATTTCGACGACGAAGGCGGGAAACCGACAGATTTATGGGGATATTTTAATCTCCCGCGGAAGCTTTTTCCCTGCGCAAAACCGGCGCGAGGTAAATTTAACACCGAATCGGCCTGGTATAACAAATTCCGTTCGCCGGAGAAACGAAGCCTCGCTTCCCCAAAATTCGCCCAGGCGTTTTTTGAGGTTAATCAATGACCCCTAAACTTTTTCCCGCTATGGTGATATAATGCTCTCCACACTGCTAATTAAAATCCTCCTGGCTGAATACATCGTGATAATGGCGGTGTGCGTGTGGGAGGAGAACTGGGCGCGTGTTTGCTACTGGGGCGGAGCAATTTTGCTTCAATGCGGAGTTTTGGCGGGAATGAGATGAATAGAAAACTAATGTTTAGCAATGTTAATAATTGTTGGTGCACCCCGCAAGATTTTTTTGATAAATTAAATGCTGAGTTCAGCTTTACCCTTGATCCTTGCGCCACGGAAAAGTCAACCAAATGTAAGAAGTATTTTACTGTCATAGATGATGGGTTAAAACAAGATTGGGGAGGGCATAAAGTGTTTGTGAATCCTCCTTATGGAAGGCAAATTGGAGAATGGGTTAAGAAATGCTACGAAGAAGGGCAGAAACCAGATACAACTATTGTTTTGCTTATTCCATCTCGAACAGATACAAGATATTTTCATAACTATATACTTGGAAAAGCCGAGATACGATTTATTAAAGGCCGGCTTACTTTTTGGAATTTAGATGGAGAAAAGTATCTTACAGGTGATTTTAAGAATATGACTCCTGCGCCATTTCCCAGTATAGTAGCGGTATTCAGGGGATGAGATGAGCGAGATTATATGCGAAAGGGTAGAAACCCAAGACGAGCGGCGCAGAAGAAAGCGCATAGCCAAGACAATCAGAATGAATAAGCGGAGGAGAAGGAATAAGCGGAGGAGAATGAATGCGAAAATGTCCGATATGCGATAAAACAGCGTGGATAGAAAAAGAAAGCAGATACGGAGAAATGTTTTGCCGGAAATCTGAGAAATATTATGTTCGTTGCGGGTGTAAAGTTATTCACTTGCGAGGTAAAAACAAACCGGATTTAGAGATGAGCTGGAATAGGTGGGTAGGAAAGGTAAATGGGATGGTGAGGAAATGAACCTTTATAATCATCAGCGGGATGGCATTGATTTCATAATCCGCAACGGCGGAAGCGGCGCGCTGTTTTGGGAAATGGGATTAGGCAAAACCCGCGCGGCGATAGAGATATATAAGCATTACCGGCTTCATCAACCGGAATTGCGGCTGTTTGTTGTCTGCCCCATTTCCCTGATAGAAGGCGCCTGGGGCGAAGATATACGGAAATTCTCTTCTCTGACTTACTGTAATCTACATAAAGATAAATTCAGGAAAGCGGATATTTATCTCATCAACTTTGAGGCGTTTATCTCCAGCAAAAAAGATACGCCGGAACAGCTGGCCAAAGATTCTCCGCTGATGTGCGTTATTGACGAATCAAGCCGGTGTAAGAACCATTCCGCCCTGACCACAAAGCGAATACTCGCTACCCGAGGCCTGTATCAATATCGGATAGTGATGAGCGGCACACCAGCGCCGAATACGGAGTTGGAATACCACCCCCAAATTTCTTTTGTGAAGCCGGAGCTTCTGCCGGAAAACTTCTACAAATTCCGCAATTTATACTTCTGCCTGCAGAGAGGCAAACAAGTTATGAGCGGCAAGATTTACAGCCGGGCCGCGGCCCGGGAAATATTCTCTTCCGGCTGGAAATACGCTATTCTGCCGCAACAACGGACTCGCCTAATTGAGAAACTCTCTACCGTGGCGCACTGGGCCAAAAAAATTGACTGTCTCGATCTGCCGGAGCAGATTGACCAAATCCGCAAAGTAGAGATGACCCCCGCGCAACGCAAGGCATATAAGGATATGGAGCGGGATTGTATCACCTTTATCCAGGAAAACGCGGTAATAGCGCAGGTAGTACTGGTGAAGATTTTGAAACTCCGGCAGATTAGCTCATCCCTGGCCATTATCGGCGATAAGGCGGTGGAGATACCCGGTTGTCCGAAAACCAAAGAGCTGTTGATGGTATTGGAAGAGGCGGGAGGCCAGCAGGCGATTATCTGGTGCAATTTCCGAGCCGAGATACACCGACTCGCAAGCCTGCTTGGCGATAAAGCGGTTACGCTATACGGCGAGACCAAAGATAAGCAAGAACCGATTGAGGCGTTTAAAAGCGGAAAAGCCCAATATCTAATCGCGCATGGTAAATCCGGAGGATATGGTTTAACTTTTACGAATTCTTCATTAGAGATATTTTTTAGTTTAGATTATTCTTACGAAACTTTTGTCCAATGTCGTTCAAGAATCCATCGAGTTGGACAAAAAGAAACTTGCACTTATGTTTATTTATTATGTGAAAATAGTATTGATGAAATTATATATGAAACATTACGGCACAAAGAAACAACAGAAAATTTTATTTATAAATTTATAAAAAAGTATGAGAAAATTCACAAAACAACATAGATTGAATTTAAGCGAATCTTTAAAACAAACATTTCTAAATGGAAGAACAATTCCGAATAAAAACTTTGTTGAAGTCGATTGTTTAAATTGTAAGAAACAGTTTGAATCTCCATATTGGAAAATAAGACAATCAAAGGGTAAGTTCTGCTCAAAAAAATGTTACTTAATTTATAATTATAAAAAAATAAAGAAATGCATATGTAAAAATTGTCGAAAAGATTTCTCCATTAAATTAAACGATTTTAACCGTGGAAGAGGTAAATTCTGTTCTCAAGATTGTGCTCAAAAATTTATGAAGAAAGAGAATCATCCAAACTTTAAAGAAAGAAAGCAAAAAATTTGTCCAATCTGTAAAACTGAATTTCTTTTACCTCCCGGAAGATTTAAAAAAAGAATAACTTGCTCTAAAACCTGTTATAAAATTCATTTATCAGACAAGATGTCAGGGGATAAATCAAATTTATGGAAGGGTGGCTTATCATTCTTTCCATATCCGCCAAAATTTAATAATTCTTTAAAGAACAGAATAAGAATGAGGGATAAAGTTTGTAGACTTTGTGGGATAAAGACGGAATATCGTCTTTGTGTGCATCATATAAATTATGATAAAAATAATTTACATTCCTCTAATCTCATTAGTTTATGTAAAATTTGCCACATTAAAACTAATAATCATAGAGAATTTTGGAAAGGATATTTTTATGAACGAAGAAACAAAGCTGAAGATAAAAGTCTTGAAATACCTAAAGTCTACGCCGAATACCTATACGATGAAGCTGTCGGATCGCTGGACTTCGGGTTATCCGGATGTCCTGCACATTAAGGACGGACGGGCGTATTTTTTTGAGGTTAAAACTCCGACGGGTAAGAAACAGCCACTCCAGATTTTCACTATCGCTGAATTGCGAAAGGCCGGCGCCCAGGCGCATTTCGTTACATCGCTTGAGGAAGTGAAGAAAGTGCTTAACAAGTAGTAACTAATTTTGAAGAAAGGAGGTAAAAAAATGGAGAAAGCTCTCACGGAGTATGACTTGGTAGTGCAATTCCGCGGCGCAAAAGAACGGCTTAACCGATTAAAGGAAGCCGCCACCGAAGCGCAAAAGGAATTTGACGAGACCGAGCAGAAACTTATTGAGCGACTGCAGGACGAAAATAAAGAATCCACAGCCCGATACGAAAAAATCGGGTATGTTGGCATTACTAAATCTTCCGTCTATGCGTCATTTTCGCCGGAGAACAAGGACGCCTTGTTTAAGTTCTTGCGAAGCCGCGACCGTCAGGATTTGATACAGAAGACGGTGAATAGCCGCTCATTAAGCACATTCATTAGAGAATTGCTTGAGAAGAGGCGCAAGATACCGCCTTGCGTGGATTACTATCTTAAGCAATCGGCAAGATTCTATCCGGATAAACAAGAAATTAAATAAGGAGGAGTAAAGTGAAAAACAAATTAAAGCAGGAGAAATTACCGGAGAAGCAATTACCGGCGGCTATTGAGAAGCAATTACCGGCGGCTATTGAAAAACAATTACCGGCGGCTATTAAAAAGCAAGGGCGGGGATTTGAAGGCGGCGTAGACAGGGAAGATTTAATCCTGCCCAGAGCTGTATTATTGCAGGCCCTAAGCCCGCAAATCGGAGAAGTAGACGGGCTAAAGGCCGGAATGGTGATAAACAATATCACTAACGAAGTCCTGCCGGAAAAGTTTATCCCGATTTTCCGCTATGTGGAGTTCCTGAAATTCAACCCCCGCGACAGCAAATCCCCGGAATACGACCCCGCCTTTGAACCAGGCGCGTTAATCTGGCGGACTAATGACCCCGCCGACCCGCGCACTGTCGAGTGCCGGTTTAGCGAAGACGGTTCAAAGCCGACGGCAATCAAGACAATGAATTTCCTCTGTTATTTCCCCTATGTGCCAATGCCCATAGTGCTGGGATT